>LXOW01264563.1_pt1 | contig 55759 bp, 33 predicted proteins | sample 1368591 | NCBI WGS metagenome assembly LXOW01 (sample SAMN04884650, study PRJNA319009) | bovine gut metagenome | isolation source: Cow rumen | host: Bos taurus | place: Italy: Legnaro (PD) | collected 2014-07-09
TTTTTTTTTTTTTTTTTTTTTTTTTTTTTTGCATCCGACTTTTTGGCCATTATTAGTCGATATTTTGTCTTTTCATGTCTTGAAAATCAGCACCGAAATTCGATGTTTTGTCTATTAATATTCGATTGTTTGTCTCAACTACTGCACATATGTACTATTATTATTATCTTTGCATCACAAAATTAACCTTGAAATGGTGTTATATAAATGCTGCAACCCATGAATAAAGAAAAGATAATCCCTCTCAAGCTACAGGACGGTGATGTGCTTACCGGCACGATGGGTCCCGATGCTCACATTATCATTGCCTCGGGGGCTACGGTGACACTGCGCAATGTTGACATCACCCGTATTCCCAACGATGCCGAGCATTTATGGGCCGGAATTACATGCGAGGGTGACGCCATTCTCATAATCGAGAGCATCAATCGTGTGCAGGGCGGTGACGGTCGCTATCCCGGCATCTATATTGCTCCTGGGCATACGTTGACTCTTCGGGGTACAGGAAGCATCGAGTCTACCAGTGGGGCTGGTGTCAATGGTATGGGGGCCGGCATAGGGGGGGGCAGTATGCTTGATTGTGGCAACATTAAGTTTGAAAGTGGTAACCTTCGTGCCATAGGTGGCTATCAGGCTGCTGGAATCGGCGGTGGTTACGGTGCACGGTGTGGCGACATTGCCATTTTGGGGGGCACTGTGGAGGCTTACGGCGGACCTTGGGCCGCTGCAATTGGTGGTAGCAATACTGTCTGTGGAGATATCACTGTCAGCCTCAAGGCGCATGTCACCGCTCTACCTGGTCGCAAGTCAAGGGCTGTCATTGGCATGGGATCCGACTCTGGCTCCGTTGGAAGAATCAGTACCGATGAGAATTGACCCATTAAGGGACTCGTCTGCATTTCTGCTTTCCGGTAGCTCCATTATCCAATCAATCGTATAACGACGGGATAGTGAACCTGCAAATAGCCAGTTAGACCATTATTTTCAGCATAGCATTAATAATCGTAAAAGATTTTGTATCTTTGCAACCGTGATGAAAAAGAGTGCGCGGTTCAACTATATAATATTCATCTACTTGGCAGGTATGGCGGTATTCACGCTGTTCCGGCAGGCAGAGACCGTAGCCTATTGTGCCACGACCGAGGGTCCGGATGACTTTGACGGCCTTTATTGGCGGGCGCTATGGATGGGATTTAGGTTCGACACAGTAATTAGCTGCTATGTGCTGTCGGTGCCGCTATTACTGATAGTTGTCGGCGAGGTGGTGCGTATACGCTGGAAGTCGTACTACGTTGTCATCCACTATCTTGCTATGGTGTTCTACACTGTTTGTTTTTTCGCTTGTGCGGCCGATATCCCCTATTTCTGCTTCTTCTTCAACCGTCTGGATATGGTGGCGCTCACATGGGCAGATGACTTTAGTACTTCGATGGGAATGATTTTTGGTGAACCGCGCTACTGGATTTATTTTATTGTATTTATAGCTGTTAGCATAGGCTGGTGGCTACTTGGGAGGTGGATTTATAAGCATACATTGGCCATTGCTCGGCAGTCGTCAGATTTGCCCGTTGGATGGGCCATCGTTGGAAGTGCAGTATTGTTGTTGCTGTGGTTCTTTGGCCAGCGTGGCACGGTGACCTCTCCACGTCCGGTGCGTGTGTCGACGGCCTATTTCAGTGCCAATCCCTTCATCAACCAAATAGGGCTCAATCCCACCTTCACCTTCTTCAAAAGTTGGCAGGATAGCCGGAAGGAGAGCAACCAGACGTTTGAGCTAATAGGACTCGAGACGGCCCGTGAGGTGTTCGAGGAGGAAAGAAGTATGGTTGATGAGAAGCGGAAAATGAAAGGAGACGGGTTGCCCGAAGGGACAAATGTCATCGTTGTGCTGATGGAATCGATGAGTGCCGACAAGACAGGACTGGTACATCCGGAGGAGGGATTAACGCCTTGTTTGGATAGCCTGATGGCGCAGTCGATGACTTTCGCGGAAGCCTGGTCAGCGGGTATTCACACCTATAATGGCATTTACTCAACCCTGTATGGTCATCCAGCCCTGCTGGCGCGACACTCTATGCGTCAGGCTCCTCTGCCTCGGGTCTGTGGACTTCCGCAGCTGTTGGCGGCGGCAGGATATAGCACCGCGTTCTTTGTATCGCACGAGGCTGATTTCGACAACCTACAAGGCTTCTTGAGCCTGAACGGTGTGCAGCGGGTAGTGGAGAAGAAGGACTATCCCTCAAATGAGTATGCGAACACATGGGGGCCGCCAGACCATCTGCTTCTCGACCATGTGTTGGAATACTGCGACAGTATGGCTGCCAAAGGACCTTTCTTTGCTGGTGTGATGACTATCAGTGATCATGGTCCTTATGTCATTCCTGAGGGTATTGATTTTAAACCTACGCATAAGGAGATTGACAAACAGATGGTTGAGTATGCCGATTGGTCTATCGGACGCTTTGTGCGCAAGGCAGCACAGAGGCCCTGGTTTGAGAAGACACTGTTTGTTTTTGTGGCCGACCATGGTGCTGCAATGGACAAGACCTACGACATGTCGTTGTCGTATAACCATGTGCCGCTGCTGTTTTATGCACCTGGGCGATTAACGCCGTGCCTTAGGGAGACGATGGCACAGCAGATTGACATTGCACCAACCATCCTTGGGATGCTCGGCCTTGATAGTGGGGAGCAGATGTTAGGGCTTGACCTTACACTCCGGGACAGAAGATATGCCTATTTTACAGCAGACGACAAAGTTGGCGTGGTGGACGGAGAATGGTTCTACATCTACTGGGTGAAGCAAGATGGACGTGAGAGCCTCTATCGATACAAAGAGCATAATACAGATTCTTTCCTTGAACAGGAAGCGGGGAGGGCTGAGGAAATGCGCCGATATGCTTTTGGAATGTTACAGATGGGCCAGCAGATGCTACTTGAGGGCACTACGGCTTGCAACAAATAAGAGATGACGATGAAAAAGAATGCACGCTTCAACTACATAATACTCATTTATTTGGCTGGAATAGTGGTATTCACTCTCTTCCGTCTGGCAGAGACGGTAGCCTATTGTGCCACGACCGAGGGAGCCGACGATTTTGGTGGCCTCTATGGGATGGCACTGTGGAAGGGATTCCGTTTCGATACTGCCATCAGCTGCTATATGCTGGCCCTGCCGTTGATTCTTCTCATTATTGGTGAGTTGGCAAGAATCCGTAAGCGGTGGTACTATGCTATTGTCCATTATACAGCCATGGTGCTCTACACCGTTAGCTTCTTTGCCTGTGCAGCTGATATTCCCTATTTCTGCTATTTCTTTTCTCGCCTTGACACTGTGGCGTTGACTTGGATGGACGACTTTGGTACCTCAATCAGTATGATTGTTAATGAACCCCGTTATATTGTTTATTTGTTGGTCTTTGTGGCTGTCGCTATTGGCTGGTGGCTGCTGGGACGGCTGATTTACAAGCGTGTGCTGCTGGCACATCTCGATGAACACCTTTCTTACGGATGGGCTATCCCGTTGGCGGTAGTGTTGTTGGGTGTGGGATTCATTGGTATGAGAGGCAAGCTGTCGAAGATACCCATGCGCGTAAGTACTGCCTACTTCTGTAGCAATCCGTTTCTTAATCAAATAGGTCTCAATCCTGTATTTACCTTCCTTAAGAGTGTCGAGGATGCCAGCAAGAGCGCCAACCAGCAGGTGGAACTTGTCGACCTCGAGACTGCCCGTGCAGTACTTGAGGAGCAACAATCTTGGCCGGCAGACACTACATTGGCTGAGGCTTCGCTTCACCTCCCCAAGGGAATAAATGTAGTAGTGGTGCTGATGGAGTCGATGAGTGCTGACAAGACCTCATTGCTAGATCCTGCCACTTCCCTTGCTCCTTGTCTGGATAGCTTAATGCAGCGTTCCATTACGTTTACCGAGGCTTGGTCGGCGGGTATCCATACCCATAACGGCATCTACTCCACCCTCTACAGTCATCCCGCCATATTGTCGCGCAACCTGATGAAAAGCACCCCCGTGGCACATGTGTGTGGTCTGCCACAAGCCCTCTCCGCGGCAGGTTATAGCACCACCTATTTCATGGCTCACGACGAAGACTTTGACGGTATGCGCGGATTTCTTTACCAGAATGGCTTCGACCGTGTGGTGGGACAGCATAGCTATCCCGCTTCGGAGGTGATAGGCACTTGGGGCATCCCCGACCACGTGCTTTTCGACCATGTAATTGAACATTGCGACAGTGTATCGAAGAACGCTCCCTTCTTCGTTTGTGTGATGACTTGTAGCGACCACGGTCCATACCTCCTGCCTGAGGGAATAGATTTTAAGCCGCGCTATAATGACATGCCGAAAGATGTGGCAGCCTATGCCGACTGGTCCATAGGACGCTTTATCCGCATGGCACAGACGAAACCTTGGTTCGACAACACCCTCTTTGTTTTCGTTGCCGACCATGGGGCGGCATATAATCCTGTATATGATTTGGTTCTGGCATACAACCATGTGCCGCTACTCTTCTTCTCGCCTAAATACATCAAGCCTAAAATGGTGGATCGCCTCGCACAGCAAATCGACGTTGCTCCAACTCTTTTGAGATTGCTTGACATCGATTTCGAGGGTAGTATGTTGGGTGTCGACTTGATGAACCACTATCGTCCGTATGCTTTCTTCAGTGCCGATGACAAGATTGGTGTGGTGGATGGTGAATGGTTCTACCTCTACCGCGTGAAGCAGGACCGCGGGAGCCTCTACCGCTACCGCGAGAAGGCGACCGAAGACCTCATCGGACAACAGCCCGACCGCGCCGCCGCCATGCGTCGCTACGCCTTCGGCATGATACAGGGCAGCCAACGCATGCTCCTCGACGGCGCGACCGACTGCCACAACCATTGAATCCTATCCCGATGAAAACAATACTGAGAAAGAACGCACGCTTCAACTACATCCTCTGCCTCTACCTGGCCGGGATGGTTCTCTTCACCCTCTTCCGCCTGGTGGAGACGGCGGTCTACTGCGCCCAGACCGAGGGCCCCGACGACTTCGGCGGGCTGTACGGGACTGCCTTATGGAAAGGCTTCCGCTTCGACACAGCGGTGAGCGCCTACGTGCTGGCGCTGCCGCTGCTATTCATCATTGTCGGCGAGATGGCAAGGATACGCAAGCGGTGGTACTACGCCATAGCGCACTACACCGCCATGGTGCTCTACACCGTCTGCTTCTTCGCCTGCGCGGCCGACATCCCCTACTTCTGCTACTTCTTCGCACGGCTGGACGCCGCAGTACTGACGATGGGGTCATCGCTGGGAGTGGTGGCCGATATGATTATCAGCGAACCCACCTATCTGGTCTACCTTGGAGTCTTTATTGCCATAGCCGTGGGGTGGTGGCTGCTGGGGCGACTCATCTACCGGCGAATATTGATACCTCACCTCGACGACACCCTACCCTACCCATGGAGCATTCCTCTGGCGGCATTGCTGCTGCTGGGGTGGTTCACCAGCATGCGTGGGCACCTCACCAAGCTGCCGCCGCTGCGTGCCGAGAACTCCGTATACTGCAGCAATCCGTTCCTCAACCAGATAGGCCTCAACCCCGTATTTACCTTCATGAAGAGCGCCGGCGCCATCATGAGTGAGCAACGGCACCCGCTGGAACTTATCGACCTGGAGACGGCGCGTCAAGAATATGCTGCCCAGCAAGCGCTACCCCTTGCCGATGGCGATGCCGTGACGCTGCCCGAGGGCACCCACGTGGTGCTGGTCATCATGGAATCGATGGCCGTTGAAAAGACCTCGTTGAGTTCGCATCCCGAGACCTCGCTCACGCCCTGCCTGGATAGTCTGATGCGGCAAGGTATCACCTTCACCGAACTCTACTCCGCCGGTACACAGACCTTCAACGGAGTCTACTCCACCCTCTACAGCCACCCGGCCATCTTCAAACAACAGTCGATGCGCGCCGCCATCATGCCGCACATGTGCGGCTTGCCCCACCAACTGCAGGCCGCAGGCTACAGCACCGCATACTTTATGCCCCATAAAGGCTATTTCGACAGTATGGAAGGTTTCCTCTTCAGCAATGGCTACGACAAAGTCTTCGAGGAGGGCAGCTACCCCAAGGAGGAGATAATCAACAGCTACGGTGTCCCCGACCATATTCTCTTCCGCCATGCGCTGGAATACATTGGCGAGGCGGTAAAGCAAGGCCCCAGCTTCACCACCATCATGACCTGTAGCGACCACCCGCCATACGTGGTGCCTACCAGTATCGGCTTCACGCCCACCCGCAGCGATATACTGGAGCAGGTGGTACAGTATGCCGACTGGTCTATCGGACAGTTTATGGCCGAAGCCTCACGGCAACCATGGTTCGGGAACACGGTGTTTGTCTTTGTGGCCGACCACGGGTGCCCCGACAAGAATCCGGTATATGACATACCGTTGACACGTAACCGCATTCCCCTCATTATTTACGCTCCCGGGCGTATCGAGCCCAAGTTCATCGACCGCATCGCGCTGCAAATCGACGTAGCCCCCACTATACTCGGCATGCTGGGCCTCGGGACGGAAAACAAACTAATAGGTATCGACGTGATTAAGCACCGGCGCCAATATGCCGCCTTCGGTTCGGGCGACATGATAGGTGCCGTGGACGGTGAGTTGCTCTATATCTACCGCCATGGCGACGGACGCACCACCCTGCACCGCTACAAGGAATACGACCCCAAAGACGTCAGCGACCAATATCCCGACCGCAAGGAGGCCATGGGACGCTACGCTCTCAGCATGGTACAGATAAGCCACCAAATGCTCAAGGAGGGTACAACAGCCTGCGACAAATGAACTTCAACCTGAAATCGGACTTTGCGCCCATGGGCGACCAGCCAGAGGCTATACGGCAGTTGGTGGAAGGGGTGCGTGCGGGACAGCGGGCACAGGTGTTGCAGGGCGTCACCGGCAGCGGCAAGACCTTCACTGTAGCCAATGTCATTCAGGAGCTTCAGCGTCCCACGCTGGTGCTCAGTCATAACAAGACCCTCGCTGCCCAGCTTTATGGAGAATTCCGCCAGTTCTTCCCCGACAATGCCGTGGAATATTTCGTTTCCTACTACGACTACTACCAGCCCGAGGCCTATATTGCCGCCACCAATACCTATATTGAGAAAGACCTGGCTGTCAACGACGAACTTGACAAACTGAGACTTAGGGCTTCGAGTGCTCTACTTAGTGGACGTCGCGATGTTATTGTGGTTTCTTCGGTTAGCTGTATTTATGGCATAGGTAATCCTGAGGAATTCAAGCGCGGCACCGTGGAAATACATGTCGGCGACCGCCTGAAGCGCGACGACCTGCTGATGCGTTTGCTCGACGGGCAGTATGTGAGGAACGAGATAGAGTTCATCAACGGTCGCTTCCGTGTTAAGGGAGACACTGTGGATATCTATCCCTCCTTTGCTGATTTCTGTTATCGCGTCTCCTTCTGGGACGATGAGGTAGAGAGCCTCGAGAGTTTCGACCCCGTCAGTGGGCAACGCCTCGACCGCTTCGACGAGGTGGTCATCTATCCTGCCTCCAACTTCCTTACCTCGAAGGACCATCTGCCAGAGATTATCCTCCAGATACAGCGTGATATGTTTGAGCGTCGCGACTATCTGGAGAGTATAGATAAGCATCTGGAGGCCAAACGGCTTGAGGAGCGTGTTAACTACGACCTGGAGATGATACAGGAACTGGGCTACTGCTCAGGCATCGAGAACTATAGCCGCTACTTTGACGGTCGTGCCCCTGGGTCAAGACCTTTCTGCCTGATAGATTATTTCCCCGACGACTTCCTCCTGATTGTGGACGAGAGCCATGTCACTGTACCGCAGATAGGCGCAATGTATGGTGGCGACCGAAGCCGCAAAACCTCACTGGTGGAATACGGCTTCCGTCTGCCGTCGGCATTGGACAACCGTCCGTTGACCTATGACGAGTTCTATGCCCTTACAGGGCAGACTATTTATATCAGCGCCACGCCAGCCGACTATGAGCTTGCCGAAGCCGAGGGCGTGGTGGTGGAACAGGTCATCCGTCCGACGGGACTTCTTGACCCTGTGGTCGAGGTACGGCCCGCTGTAAGTCAGGTCGATGATCTGCTGGATGAGATAGAGAACACTGTCGACAAGGGCGAGCGCGTCTTGGTCACTACTCTCACCAAGCGTATGGCTGAAGAACTGACGAGTTATCTGATTAACCTTGGTATCAAGAGCAAATACATTCATAGCGACGTGGATACTCTGGAGCGTGTGGAGATTATGCGTGACCTGCGTATGGGAGTATTCGATGTGCTGGTGGGAGTCAATCTGTTGCGTGAGGGTCTGGACCTGCCAGAGGTGAGCCTTGTGGCTATTCTCGATGCCGACAAGGAGGGTTTTCTTCGTAGCGATCGTGCACTTATCCAGACCATTGGCCGTGCTGCACGCAATGTACACAGCAAGGCTATCCTCTATGGAGATACTATAACTGGAAGCATGCAGCGCGCTATCGACCTCACCAACCGTCACCGTGAGAAGCAGATTAAATATAATATGGAGCATGGTATCGTTCCACGCCAGATTGTGAAAAGTACCGAGGCTATTATGGGTACCACTTCTGTCATCGAACGTGCCGCAGAAGAGAGAACTGCCGTTGAAAAAGACCCTGTGAGCATATACAAGGAGGACCTGCTTGTCGCCGCCGAACCCGGTACATCGTATGGAAAGCCCGTGAATCCTGCCCCTTCCCCCTACCTAAAGATGACCAAGGAACAGTTACGCAAGGAGATTCGCGAGCGCCAGCGCAAAATGCAGTTGGCAGCCAAGGAGCTTGATTTTATGACGGCAGCCAAATACCGGGACGAGATAAAGGAGTTACAGTCTTTGTTGGAAACAGCACGATAAGAGAGAGGGACGCCCATTGGGGCGTCCCTCTCTGTTTTTTGTCGTGTATACTGTCTTTATTTGAGGGTGATGACAGCACGACGGTTCATTCTACGGTGCTCCTCTGTGTCGTTGGGGACAAGGGGCTCCTCCTGACCTTTCGAGATAGTCTCGATTCTGTCGGCGGGAACGCCGCGCTTGACCAAGACGGCTTTCAGGGCCTCGGCACGGCGCAGACCGTACTTCATGTTACTCTTGGGATTACCAACATTGTCGGTATGACCGGTGATGACAACTCTGATTTTGTTGTCAGCAGCCATGGCCTTGCAGAGGTTGTTGATAGTCTCATCGGCAGCGGGGTCAATAATAGGCTCTGTCTTGCCGGTCTCGAAGTGGGCAGAGGCGTTGATCAGGTTGACCATGCTCTGGACGGAGGCGCGGTCGAAGACAGGTTCGGGCTTCGGCTCGCGGGCATCGCGGGCGGTCTCGGCCTGTTTCTTGGTGCTGCGAATGGCGGCTATGGCACCCGGGAGATTGCCTTTATGGGCAGCCGAGGCATAGCTGGTGGCTGCATTGGCGGCATTGGTGGCCTGCTGTACATTCTTGCGCGTGGCATAGGCGCGGGCATCGGCGGCATAGGCATCGGAGATGCTGGCGTAGGCCTCGATAAAGAGGTCGTAGGATTTGCAATACTGACCATCTCTGTTGGCAACCTTGGCCTCGGCGGCCTTGCTGCGGGCAGCGGCGATGGCGTTGTTGCCACGGATATCCGAAGCGAGGAGGGTGAACTGCTCAGCCTCGTCAATATCGGCATCGATGTTGGCGATAGCCATGGCCAGGTCGGGATCGTTCTTGCGGCTCTCATTGCAACGGGCCTCTGCCTCGGCGGCCTCAGCGGCACGGAGGGCTTCCTCGTCAATCTCGGGAGCAACAGGCTCTTCAATGGGCTCCGGCTTGGCGGGCTCCTCGTAGGCAACAATCTTGGCGGGAGCTTCCTCGATAACGGGAGCAACGGTGCCACCCCAGCCGAAGTTGATACCAATCTTGGCACCAGCGTTGAGGAGGTGCACTTCGTCAACCTGTTTGGAGGTAATCACACCATTGTACGACTTGACATTGGCGGTACCGTTGGGAGCCACCAGCATGGGATCTTCGGAGACTTTGTCAACGAGGTTGGTGATGCCGTAGCCACCATAAACTCCAAGGTAGATGCCCCAGTGGTTACCCAGGGTGAGGTTGAAGCCCAGGTCGGCGATAAGGCTAAGACCAAAGGACTTGAGGTTCTTGATGTCGCCTTTCTCGTCGGCTTTGTAAGTATCGAAGCCGTAGCCGGGCATGTTAGCGTACTCGACGCCGGTAGCGGGGAAGTATCCACGCACTTCGTAAGTGCCTTCGTCGGCAGTGAACTCACCGTTCATGGGGAGGTCAATCTGGGCACCGAGGCCGAAGAGGAAGAACATGCGCTGTCCCATCGGGGCGCGGAACAGGAACTCGATGGGGATGCTCAGCACCATCTCTTTCTGGCTTTCCTTCCAGCCAAAGTAACCTGTGCGGGACTCATACTGCAAGTTGTTGGCAGGATGGACGAGACCCGTGGTAACCTCACGGAAGTCATAGGATGCCTGGGCGTTGACAAAGTTGACTTGGATGCCGGCACCCAAACCGATATGCTTGTTGAAGAAGTGCATGTACTTCACCTCTCCCAGGAATCCCAGTTTGGAATTCCATTTACCATCGACGGGGTTGTATTGCAGTGTATTCAAGCCACCGCCGAAATTGAAACCGATATAATTGCTGTGCTGGTTCACCTGAGCCTGTGTACCAAGCGCCAGAACCAGTGCACCTAATATGATGAATATACGTTTCATGTTATCTCTTTTTATAATTAATACTTAATTATTATTTGGTTTTATTTCTTGATGACTCGTGTCACAACGCCGTCGACGCTCACAGTGTAGCTGCCGTTGGTGTAGCGGGAGAAGTCGATTTTGGTCTCATCACCTTCGAAGGTGGTGTCGAGGAGGGTCATGCCGAGGACGTTCATCACGCGGATGGAGTGGGTGAAGGTGCTGGCATTCTCCACATGGACAGTCACATCGTCGACAGTGGGGTTGGGATAGACCGTGACGTTAACCGTAGCGGCATCGGTGGGATAGTGGGTGAAGTCATCCTGCTCGCAGGTGCGGTTCGGAACACCGTTGATGGTGAAGGTGGCAAAGTAGCTGCCAGTGAGGCCGCCGGGCTGCTGATAGTAAGGACCGGCACCCACATAGACACCGTCGTGGTACCACAGGACCGAGTTCTGGTCGATGGTGTGGCTGGGGTCAACAATAGAAATAACATCGGAGAAGATAGGCATGATGTAGGCATCGGGGAGGTTGACATGGAACGTGGTGGTGAGACGGGGGCTGTCGAAGTTCTGACCGCCAACGATGCGGCGGAAGGTGATGTAAGCCCTGTAGTCTCCACTGGCAGCGCCGGCGGGCACCACAACGTCGATAGAGCTGCTTGAGGTCAGAGCGGTCCAATCCACATCGGTGAAGCCGGCGGCCTGGGCCTCGGTAGAGAACTCAAGCTTGTACTGGTCGGCTGTGAGAGTAGGATCGGCAAAACCATAGTTGATAATCGAGGAACCGTCGGAGCAGAAGCCGCTTTCCTGGGCCTCGATGCCCTTGTCGTTGGTAATACCGTCGGGGCCAGTCTCGCCACCGCGGTTGTCAAATTCCATGGGAACGATAATCTGTCCGTCGGTGGCAAGCACCACTTCGGCGGGCGAGAGGCGGTAGTTGTCCACAGCGCTGCCGGCGAGGGTCATGGTAGCCTTGATGGTCTTGCCGGTGCCAGGCATGTAGCTTGTGTCAGTGGCATTGCTGGTGTAATACTTGGCGGTGGTGTTGACATAGAGGTTTTCACCGTCGTAGTTGTCGCTGGGAGTGCCGTGGTTGGTAACGGTGACATTGGCGTTGCCGTTGTACACCTTAACCTTCTCCACGATGATACCGCTGACCGAGACCTGCTTGGGACGGATGGTCAGAGTGGTCTGCACGGGGTTGTTGAGGAGGTTGTAGGGGGCCGGAGCGGTGGCGGTGACAATGTAGACGCCAACGTTGCGGACATCTTCGGCAGCGACCGCATTGCCGTTGGTATCGGAATAGCTCAGCGTTGCCAGGACGGGAATGTTGTTGTCGTTGGTATAGGTGGCGAAGACAGCCGAAGTCTGGCTGGCGCCGTTATATGTGACAATGGCGTCGAGGCCGGTCCAGGTGAGGTCATAGGTCTTTTGCTCATAGATGGCAGTGATTGTCACGTCGTGGTCGGGAACGGTGGTAATCTCGGGAGTCCAGCCGATGCAGGTGTAGCCCTCAAGCGTGACCTGGTTTGCGGGGTGGGCGGGGATTGCCGAACCGTAGGCGCAGCTCTGGACAGCGGGGAACATGCTGGTGCCGCCCAGGAGGTCGAATGTGACGTTGTAGTTTTTGCGGGTGTAGTAGAAGTTGATTGTGGAACCCTCGGCAATAGAGGCGACGGTGGTGTCGTTCTTGTCGGGGGCAAAGCCGGCGTAGCTGTTGGAGTCGATAGTCACAGAGGTGCCCGGAGTGGCGATGCCGAACACGGAATCGCACATCGCAACCGAGTAGCCACCGCCAAGAAGCTCACGGTAGTGGTAGACGGTGTAGTGGGCGTCGGCGGCCGTGTGGTCGTAGATCCACTTGGCATAAAGGGTGGTGTTGCCGGTAAGGGCATCATTCAGGAAGTTCCACGGGGTGTTGTAGCTGTTGTCGACATAGTAGGCAGCGAAAACGGTGTCGGCGCCTACATAAGCGGGACGTACAGGGGCGGCACCGATGCGGTCGTTGCTGTTGTTGACGATGACGGTGTCGTTATGGTTGCGGGCGTCAAAGTTGACATAGATAACCTGATAGCCATCGAGCACTTTGTACTGGAACTCGGCGGCATCGGCATCGGTATTGTCCTGCCACACATGGCGGGGAGCCATATAGTTGGNNGAGCCATATAGTTGGTGAGGGCTTGGTCGAATTTACCGCCGTTGATGACAACGTTGGCACCGGTGGCGGGCAGAATCGATTTGACACGGCAGTCGTCAATGGTCACGTCCAGGTTGGCGGCGTTGATGGAACCCACAGAGTCGATGTTTTTGATGTCGACGGTACCGGTACCGGTGAGGGTGTTGATTTTGTCGCCATTGAACAGGCTGACAACGCCGGTGGAATTGGCGACGGTAAGGGTGCTGAGGATGGATTTGCCAGCCATGTCAATAACAATGCCAGAGGCAATGGGGGTGGGGGTGGCCACGTTGCGGACCAGGTACAGGGTGTCGAGGGCGTTGGCGGCAGCCATGGTGAGGGTGCGGTTGTATTTGCGGTAGATACCGTCCTTGAAGTAGGCATCGGCACGGATAGTGGCGGTGTTGGCGGCAGCAGTGCTGTCACGGATGATGAGGGTACCGGTGGCACTGTTGTCCATCTGGGCGAAGACGCTGCTGAGGATGGTTACGTTACCCACAGTAACGTTGGCAGCATCGGCGAGGTTGATGGCAGGGGTGCCGGAGGTGCTGTTCAGTTTGCACTTGGAGAGGATGGCGGAAGCCTCGCCGCGGGCCGACACCACAGTGCCGTTGACGGCGGTGTTGAAGGAGCGGAGGTTGAGCAGACCGCCGTTGACGTCGAACAGGTCGTTGGCAACGCCGGTGAAGCTGGTGGCGACGTTGGTGTCGCCGAACCACGAGACATTGGCACCTTCAATGACAATCAGGGCCGAGTCGGTGCCTGTGTAGGTGCTGTTGATGGTTTTGACCGACTGCTGGATGGTAATGTCGTTGGTAATCAGCAGCGGGTGGTCCATGGTGACATCCTGAAGCAGGGTGAGGCTGCTGCCCGTGGTGAGCTCGATGGCCGTGTAGAGGGAGGAGAAGTAGTCGTTCTCGTCATCGACCACAGCGACGACCTCAGGTCCAATAATGTCAATGTTGGCCTGAAGATTCACCGAGCAGGTATTTCCTTCGGCCTCGGCAAAGAGGGCGGCGCCGTAGAAATAGTTCGAGTCGCGCTGCGAACGGTCGGCCTGGCCAATGACGTAATATTTACCTGCAAAGTCTGTCGCCACGATGAATGCGCGGGCAAAGTCGTCACTGTTGATAGTTGCAGTGGCATGACGATGGTCGGCCGCAATGGTCATTGACACATGGTTGGCAACCGTGCTGATGCCCACGGCATTGGCAGTGCTCGGGGGAGTGATTCCGGCGAGGTCGACGTAATAAGCCTGGCCAGGTATGGCCTGATAGATTTCGGCAGTGACAATCCACGCACGGTCAAGGGTTGACGCCGTGAGGTTCACAGTAATGTCTTGTGCTCTCAGGGCGCTGCCGGGCATCACCGATGCTACCAGCAATCCCAGCAAAAAGAATAGTGTCTTTTTCATGTTTTTAAGTGTTAATTTATAATATTTGTTAATTACTCTCGCGTCCATTATAAACATTATCTTCACAGTATCAATGCACTGCAAAGGATATGCCGTAATATCGTGTACAGCAAATATACGAATTATTTTGATACAAACAAAAAAAATGTGAAAAAAATTGAGCCGACGTTGTCGACGCCGGCTCATAGGGGTATTGCTTTGTGCTGAATGGCAGCTACTACTTGGTGGAGACCACCAGATAGTCGGTGTATTTCCAGAACTGGGTGGGGTTGAGGATGCGCAGGTAGGCGGTGACGCTGCTGTTGCTCTCGTCGGCCACCAGCTCATAGCTGTTGTCGGGGTGTTTCGAGATGATGGCGGCTTTCTTCTTGTTGATGGTGATGGTGGTCACCTTGGTACGGTCTATTTCGGTGAAATAGGCGGTGTTCATGTCGGCCACGGTACCCTGTTTGCGGCCGATGCCGATAAATCCGCCGGTTTTGGCCACGATGCCGGCCTCTTTGAGCTCGTCGTAGGTTCCCACGACATAGTAGGCGCGGTTGGCCTTGGCTGTCTGCTGGGCGATGTAGTCGTCTTTCTCCTGGTTGGCGGCGGTGAGGTCGCTGACGTTCTGGTGCAGACCGCGGATAACCATCTTGCTGTTCTCCAGCTCGGTGAGCAGGTCGGCAATCTGGGCTTCCTGGGCGGCGCTGCGTTCCTCGAGGCGGGTGATGTAGGCTTGGAGGTCGTCGTTCTGGCCGCTGAGGCTGCTGATGCGGTTGTTGAGCTGGGCGATTTTGGCCTTGTTGGCGGCCATCATCGATTCGATGGAGCTCATCTGGTCGGTGATCTCCTGCTTGTGGTCGTAGTTACCTTCGGTGTTGTTGCGGCGCAACTCCTGGACATTGGAGTACTTCGAGTTGATCATCGAGAGGTTGTCCTCAATCTCGTTGAGCATGGCAAAGAGACCGTCAATCTCCGAATCTCTGGAGTCGACAATCGCCTGCAGCGAGTCGATGGACTTCTTCGACTGCTCGAGTTCCTTTTTGTTGCATGCCACCATAGACACCACGGCGACCAACAGACCCATTACCAAAACGGTTTTCTTCATATCAATCATCTTTTTCGTTTGTTTCAATAGTTTCTCTGTTCCCTTTTTCACCTAAAAGGGGTTTGCCTCCATAACGGCCCCTGGGTGATATTATTGCCCGCAGTGGATGTTATTCATGTTAAAAAAAATTAAATCTCCGGCGGCTTTTCACCATCCGGTGGGTATATTCATAGGTATTTCTCCCATCGTTCTCCCATTGTTCTCCCATCGTTCTCCCATCTAAAATGGGAGAACGATGGGAGAACAATGGGAGAACGATGGGAGAAATACCCTAGCGGATAGCTATTTTATGGGTGGCATTTTCGGCGCGGAGTACATAGATTCCGGCGGGAATACCCTCCAAGGGGACAACCGTGCTGGGAGCGGATAGGCTCAGAGTCATTATTTTACAGCCACGGAGGTCGAAGAGAGCCGCCTCGACGGGCTGGTCGACGGCAATGGTGACACGGCTGCTGGCCGGGTTGGGGTAGATGGAGAGGCGAGGGGAGAGGGAAGAGGGCTCGTCGATGGCGGACGGGCCGCTGCACGGCTGGAGTACGGCGACGCCTGTGAGGTCGAATCCGCCGCTGGCCCAGATGGTGTCGCGCGTGGGCCAGGGGTCGTTGATGATGTTGCCGTGGGAGTCACGGGTGGCATACTGCGGGTCGATGATGCCCACCACGTCGACAAGGCGCACATAGACAATGCTGTCGATGTCGATGCCGGTGCTGTCGCGCAGCTCCTCCAGGTCGAAGGGGGTGCCGTAGCCCACGCGGTATTTGCCTGCGAGGTTGTTGATGAAGGTGGGGTCGACATACGAGACGACCTGCGTGGCGGTTTGGGTGAGCGAGGTGGCGGGGAAGCGCACATAGCGCTCGCCGTCGGTGCTCACCTCGACAAAGGCCAGCTCGAGGAAGTAGTCGTTGAAGGGATTCTCGAACACGGCGAAGTCGGGACCCTCGCCATTGTGTATGGGTTGGGCGAAGGTGAGGGTGGCGGTGCCGCCGTCGCCAAGGCTGACGGCGATGGTGGTCAGGGTGTCGGTAGGGCCGATGCCCATGCTATCGGCACCATAGCGCACCTTGGGGCCGTCGGGGTCGGTGATGTCCACGGGGCCGCGCACCACGGTGCAGCCTGTGGCCCATGCCACGATGGCACAGCTGTCCCAGGCGATGGCGTCGCACCCTTCGGTACCCACAGGGCCGCAAAAAGGGCCCTGCTCCTGAGCACCGCAGTAGGTGCCAAGGAGCAGGGCTGCTATCAAGACAATTATGTTTTTCATCGTTATTTCTTGACTATTTTGACGGCAGAGCCGGCTACACGCAGCAGGTAGATGCCGCTGGGGATGGCGCTGAGGTCGAGGCGGGTCTCGTTGCCGCTGAGGGCGTAAGTGGAGACAACACTGCCGCGCATGTCATAGAGGTCGGCCTGGCCGTTGCCCTCGAAACCGCTGAGGACCACCATGTTGGAAGCGGGGTTGGGGTAGACGTTGAGGCTGATGCCCTCGACGCCGTAGATGCCACTGCCCTGGGGAACGCTGACGGGCTGGATCTCCATGGGATAGAGGTAGGTGTAGTACAACACGCCGCCATAGTTGGAGCCATAGACAGCGACACCGGCATCGGGTTCAGCCCACTTTTCGAAGTCGCCGTTGTTGAGGGTCTGGCTCATGCCCATGTCCGTCATACTGTTGTTTTGGCTTTCCCACCAGCCGTAGGCCTGTCTGCGCAGGGTGTCGCCGGGGGCAACGACGAAGAGGATGTCGTTGAGGTAGGAGCCGTCCATGGTATAGCTGAAGCGGGGGTCGGCGGCGGCGATGGCGGCCATCATGTCGGAAACGGTCTTGGTGCCGTCGAACTTGTAGCCCCAAGCCAGGGCGGTATTGGCCCAGTTGACGGCCATGACCGCCTTGTTGGAACCTTCACCCACCCAGTAGAGAATCTCGTTGGCGTCGATGGTGGCCTCCACAGCCTGAGGGGCGTTGGGGTCGGTAGCCATAATTATTCTGTCGGCAATCGGCGACTCGTAGGTCTCCTCGTCCATAGGCAGCCAGTCGATGAAGTCACCGTTGACGGCGATGTCGCTACCCACGCCGGCGGAAGTGTGTTCGCTGCCGTCGGCAGCTTTCCAGTTGTACCACCACCAGTTATCGGGGCCAATAAGGTTGAGCTCGCTGTCTTGGTAGGCGATGTTGGAGATGAACGAGGCGGTGCTGCCGCTGAGGGTCACGCGGCTGTCGTAGGCGGCGATGGTGTCCATCAGGCTGCCGATGGTCACGTTGTTGCCGTTCCACTGCACACCCCAGGCAATACCGATGTTGCCGGCGGTAGCGTCGCTCCAGGTGACGGCGATAACGGCACGGTTGTTGCCGGTACCTGTCCAGAACCTAATGTTGTTTTCGGTCACGGTGGGGTTGCCATACTGAGCCATGGCACCGAAAGAAAGCACCAGGCCTAATGCTAAAGTAAGTACTTTTTTTACCATATTGATTGTTTTTATTAGTTGGTTAATAATATTATTATTCCAATTCAATATCGGTAACGTACATTTTCGGGGGGAAAAGACCTGCGGAGGGCAAATCTTCTTGTCACCGGAGTGCTTTTTCCTCGAAAGCGGTACCGATTTAGGCGATTTGGCAGGTCTTCTGGCTTGCTCTTTCGGCCCTGCCTTCCCATGCACCTATGGCGGTACACAGTGGCTTAAAAGTCTGGGCTTCAACTCGTGAGCTTACAGCAGCGGGACTGCGCCGGACTCTCACCGGCTTCCCTTTTCACACCCTTCCCGGGTGACCAAATCGGGCGCAAAAATACAAAATAAAAACAATATGGCAAAATATTTTTTAAATAGATACGTTGTAATTACACATGAACATTCTGCTGCAAGATTGGGATTTACCCCCCTTCGACCAAATAAAGACCGAGGATTATGAACCTGCCATCCGTGCCGCTATCGAGGAGGCGGAGCACAAGGTGGAGGCCATCGCCACCTCGGACGAGGAACCTTCTTTCGAGAATACCGTCGAGGCCCTCGAATGTGCCTCGCGGCGGCTCGACCGCATCAGCGCCATCATGCTCAACCTCAACGAGTGCTGCACAAGCGATGAGCTGCAAGCTGTGGTGATGAAGCTCGAACCCCTGATGACACGGTTCAGCATGAAGGTCGTCACCGATGAGCGCCTGTACAAGCGGGTGATGAAAGTGAAGAGTGAAAAGGGGAAAGTGGAAGACGCGGAGAAGAAAACGCTGCTCGACAACACCCTCAAGTCTTTCCGTCGCCACGGCGTGGCCCTGCCGCCCGAAGAGCGCGGACAATACAAACGCAATGAGGAGGAACTCAGTGAGTTGAAGCTGCGTTTCAGTCAGAACGCCCTTGCCGACCTCAACGACTGGACCCTGCACCTCACATCCCGGGCCGACCTCGAGGGGCTGCCCGAGGCTGTCTGCGCTGCCGCCCGCGAGGAGGCGAAGGGTAGGGGATTGGAGGGCTGGATCTTTACGCTGGCAGCGCCGTCCTATCTGCCCTTTATGACCTATAGTGCCCGTCGCGACCTGCGCGAGAAGATGTACCGCGCATACGGTAGTATCGGGGGGCGTGGCAACGGGCATGACAACAACGAGACAATACGGCGCATCGTCGAGCTCCGCGCCAGGCAAGCCCGTCTGTTGGGCTATGAGACCTACTGCGACTATGTGCTTGAGGACCGCATGGTGCAGAGCCTACCCAATCTGCACCGCTTCATGGACGACCTCAAGGCCGCCGTGCTGTCTGCCGCCAAGAAAGATTTGGAGGAACTTTCCGGAATTTCCGGAAAATCCGGATTATCCGGATGGGATATCTCTTATTATTCAGAGAAGCTGAAACAGCAGCGCTACTCCTTCGACGGCGAGGCATTGCGGCCCTTCTTTCCTCTCGACGGGGTGCGCGAGGGCATCTTCGGACTCTATGGCCGTCTCTATGGTCTTCGTTTTGTGGTGGACAAGTCGGTGCCGGTGTACCACAAGGATGTTACGGCCTATCGCGTATTCAACGGTGAACGTGAAATGGGAACGCTCTATCTGGATATGTTCCCGAGGGAGTCGAAGCGCAGTGGCGCATGGATGACCGAGTTTCGCGGACAGTATGGGACGGTGCGTCCCCAGATACAGGTGGTCTGCAACTTCAGCAAGCCCACGGCCGACATGCCTTCCCTGCTACGCTTCAGTGAGGTGGAGACTTTCATGCACGAGATGGGACACGCCATGCACGGCATGCTGAGCGATGTGCAGTATGAGAGCTTGAGCGGCACCAATGTCAAGCGCGACTTTGTGGAGATGCCGTCGCAGGTGATGGAGAACTGGTGCTACGAGCCTGATTTCCTGTCCACTTTTGCCCGCCACTGGCAGACCGGTGAGCCGTTGCCCACTGAGTGGGTTGACAAGATTCGCGCCGCACAGAACTACATGGTAGGCTGGCTCTGTCTGCGCCAACTCAACCTCGGATACACCGACATTGCCTTTCACACTTTGCCCACTGGCTCTACTATCGGGAAAGCAGAAGAGGTTGAGGCTCAGGCTATGACCAACCTGCTGCCGCGTGTTTCGGGATGCTGCACCGCCACAAATTTCAGCCACATCTTCGGCGGTGGTTATGCCAGTGGATACTACGGCTATAAATGGGCTGAGGTGCTTGATGCCGATATCTTCAGCCGTTTCAAGGCGGAAGGCATCTTCAACCGCGACACTGCCGAGCGTTTCCGTCGCGAGATACTCTCTCGCGGTGGTACCGAGCACCCCGCCGTACTCTTCCGCAACTTTATGGGTCGCGACCCCGACAACCATGCCTTACTCCGCCGCATGGGCTTACTAAAACCTTAACCTTTAAATTTTAACCATTATGAATGATAATTTAGCTAAACAGATATTAAAGATTTTCGCCAACAACCCCTTTGATGCCTATAACCACAAGCAGATAGCCTCGCGCATCGGTGCCAACAGCAAGGCCGAGCGTCAGGAAGTTATCCGTACCATGCAGACTCTCGCCGAGGATAAACACCTCGTCGAAGACGATCACAAGGGGAAATACAAGATTAATCCCAAGAGTATCAACGACGACCTGATGCCGCGCAACTACGTCACCGGTATCATCGACATGAAGCAGGGAGGCAAGGCTTATGTGATTCCCGATGAGGAGGGTCGTGAGGATATCCAGATTGCTTCCAACAACACCCACCACGCCCTGCATGGCGACACTGTAAAGGTGTTGATGTTTCCCCAGCGAAAGATGCACAAGCCCGAAGGACAGGTGGTTGAGATTATCCACCGCTCCAAGACGCGCTTTGTGGGCGTTATCCAGAGGCAGGAACGCTTCGCTTTCATGGTCAGCGACAGCCGGACCATGCCCGTGGATATATTCATCCATAACGATGACCTCGGCGGTGCCGAGAATGGCGAGAAGGTGCTGGTGGAGATGACCGACTGGCCCGAGCGCATGAACAACCCAGTGGGTAAGGTGATCAAGCGTCTTGGTAAGCCGGGCGACAATAATGTTGAGATGCAGAGCATCCTCGCCGAATATGACTTCCCGCTCGACTTCCCTGCCGAGGTGGAGGCCGAGGCTAAGAAAATAAAGAAACCCACCAAGAAAGAGTTGGCTGGACGCCGCGATTTCCGTGATGTCACTACCTTCACCATCGACCCTGCCGACGCCAAGGACTTCGACGACGCCCTCTCCTATAGGGAGTTGCCCAATGGTCACGTCGAAGTGGGTGTGCATATTGCCGATGTAAGCCACTATGTCAAACCCGGCACTGCCATTGACCGTGAGGCCTACGAGCGCGGCACCAGCGTATATCTCGTCGACCGTACTATTCCGATGCTCCCCGAAAAGCTCTGTAACGAAGTATGCTCCCTGCGGCAGGACGAAGACAAACTCTGCTTTAGCGTGGTCATGGAGATGGACGGCAAGGGCAAAGTCTACAAAACATGGATGGGCAAGAGTGTCATCCGCAGCGACCGTCGCATGGCCTACGAGGAGGCGCAAGAGATAATTGAAAATGGAAATTCGGCTGACGTAGTCGGTGATGCCATCTTGAAGTTACACGGATTGGCTACCATTTTAAGAAACCAGCGCTATAAGAGCGGCGCCATCAACTTCGAGACGCAGGAGGTGAAGTTCCAGCTCGACGAGAATGCCAAACCTATAGGTGTCTATATAAAGGAGAGTAAGGAAGCCAACTGGCTCATCGAGGAGTTTATGCTTTTGGCCAACCGCAGTGTTGCAGAATATATCGGAAAACCCTCTGGAAAATCCGGAGCCCCCAGAAAATCCGGCACAGCCTCTCGCACTTTCGTCTACCGTGTCCACGACGAACCTAATCCAGAGAAACTCAACACCTTCGTGGAGTTCGTCTCCAAGCTGGGTTTCAGCATGAAAACCAGTAGCCGCAAGGCACTGGCCGAGAGCTATAACCGCCTCTTTGAGAACATTGCCGGCCGTGGCGAAGAGCACATGGTCGATACCATCGCCATCCGCACCATGAGCAAGGCCTACTACAGCACCGAGAATATCGGCCACTATGGCCTTGCATTCCCCTACTACACCCACTTCACCTCACCCATTCGCCGCTATCCCGACCTTATGGTACACAGATTGTTGGAACGCTATCTGGAAGGAGGGAAATCGGTCAGCGCCGACGAGTATGAGGAGTATTGCAAGCATTGCTCCATCATGGAAAAGAAAGCCGCAGACGCTGAACGTACCAGCGTGAAATACAAACAGGCCGAGTACCTCAGCGACAAGTTGGGGCAGGTGTTCCCTGCCCTCATCAGCGGTGTTAGCAAATGGGGTATCTATGCTGAGATTGAAGGCAATAAGTGTGAAGGTATGATACCTATAGGCAGCCTGAAGGATGATTACTATATGCTCGACGAGGACAACTATCAAGTCATCGGTCGCCGCCATGGCCGCTGCTATAAACTCGGTTACCCCGTCCACATCCGTGTCCGCAAGGTCGACCTCCTCAAGAAACAGATTGACTTCGACCTTGTAGAAGAAGACCTACCTCACGCGCCGAAAGAAAAACCCTCCGGAAAAACAGGAAAGTCCGGGAAAAAGAGGAATAGATAATCCCTTACTTGAACAGCGCGTCAATCTGCTGCTGGTAGGCACGGGTGACGTTGCGGCGGATGAGTTTCTGCGTGGGGGTGAGCATCTTGTTGGCCTCGGTCCAAGCTTCGGTGACAAGAACGAATTTCTTCACCTGTTCAGTGACTCCCAGTTCTGCATTGTATTTGTCGACAACCTTTTGGAAACGTGCAATGACGGTCTTGTCAACGACCATTTCCTCCTTTGTTCCTGCAGTGACGCCGTGGCGCCGACACCAATCTGCGAGCATCTCGAAGTCGGGGGCTATGACGGCTCCAGCATACTTTTGGTCAGCACCCACCACCATCATGTCGAGAATGAAAGGCGACTGCTTCATCTTTTCCTCAATCACTTCAGGATTAATGAATTTTCCCATTGAGGTCTTGAACATGCTCTTGGTGCGACCGGTGATAAAGAGGTAGCCGTCGGGATCAAAGAAACCAGTGTCGCCGGTGTGGAACCACCCATCCTTGTCGATGGCTTCGGCGGTGAGTTCGGGCTGGTTGTAGTAGCCTTTCATAACATTGCCTCCGCGGCACTGTATTTCGTTGGTATGTGGGTCGATACGTACTTCAATCTCGCGCATGGCAAAGCCCACCGAACCTATCTTGCGTCCCTTCTTGTTGCTGTTGGTGACGGCGATAAGCGGGGAGCATTCGGTGAGGCCGTAACCTTCGTAGAGGTCCAATCCCACGCAGGAGAAGAATCGTGTCAGGCGCGGTTGGATGGTGGCGCCGCCGCTGACAAGCATATAGAGTTCGCCGCCCATACCCTCGCGTATCTCTTTGTAAACTAGTTTGTCGGCCACTTTCTTTTGCAGCTTGTACCAGGGCGACAGTTTGCTCTCGTCGAGTTCGTATTCGAAAGCCAGGTCTATGGCCCAGTTGAACACTTTTTTGCCAATGCCGCTCATCTTCTCACCCTTGCGATAGATTTTATCGTAGACCTTCTCGATGAAACGCGGCACGCATGCCATCATGTTGGGAGCGAACTCCTTGCAGTTGTCGCCTACCTTGGCAATGCTTTCGGCATAGGCAATTTCGAAGCAGAGCCACTGGTAGAGGTAACCCATCATGCGCTCGTAGATATGGCACATGGGCAGCCACGAGAGGGCTTTGGTCCAGGTCTTTCCAGGGCTTTCCTTGATTTCCTGCACGTTCATTATCAATCCTCTGTGGGTGAGCATCGCTCCTTTGGGTACACCCGTTGTGCCGCTGGTGTAAATCATGGTGCAGATGTCGTCGGTGGTCAGTGCATCTTTCAATTCCTGCAATCTGGCGGGTGCTTCGGGATGCTCTTTTACATACTGTCGGCCAAGTTCATAGATGTCGTCCATAGACTTAACGCCCTCAGTGGGAACTATCGTGCACAGATTCTCCAGACAAGGAAGTTTCTCCCGGATACTGCTGATTTTCTTATACAACGTTGGGGTCTCGACCACCAACAAACGCACTTGTGCGTCGTTGAGGATGTACTGGTAGTCCTCCTCGCTGATGGTAGGGTAGATGGGAAGAAGCACAGCACCAGTTTGTTGCACACCAAAGTCAACATAGTTCCATTCGGGGCGACCGGCACTGATGAGACCGATATTTTCGCCTTTCTTCACCCCTAAATGCATCAGGGCGTAGCTAATAAGGTCTACTTTTTCAATATATTCGTCAATATAATGGTCTTTCCACTCACCGTTTTCCTTGAATTTGAATACTGGACGCTCGGGATGGAGCTCTTTTCTCCAGGGTAGCAAATCGAACAGTCTGGTAGGTTCCTGCATAGTTCAATGTTATATTATGTTAATTTTGCAAAAATACACATTTTTTTCCATACAGGAAAACGTGAAATCAAAAAAAATCATAATATTGATAGCAAGATACTGAAAAACAAGATACTAAAAACTTATCAAAGCCTTACCAACTCCTACCATGGTAGGAGTTGATAGGGAGTTGGTAGGGTGTTGGTACGGGTTTTATGGGGGGGGAAGTTGGATGAAAACATGTTAAATAAATTAACTTTTGCCAGTTTCAAAAAAAAGTCTATCTTTGTATCCTCATAAAGTACTATTGGTACGATGGCAGTAACTGAAAAACAACTGATTGACGAACTTAAGGCGGGTGAGTTCAAGCCCGTTTACCTCCTCACAGGTGAGGAGGACTATTATATTGATGTCGTTTCGGACTATTTCGAGGAGCATGTTATTGATGAGGCAATGCGTGACTTTGACTTGTCTGTGGTATATGGGCGCGACGTGGATATGGCCACCGTGGTGAACGATGCAAAACGTTACCCCATGATGTCGCCCGTACACATGGTACTAGTGAAAGAAGCTCAGGATATTGACCGTCAGTGGGAACAACTGGCTGCCTATTTGGAACATCCGTCAGAGAAGGGAGTCATTGTGCTTTGCTACCGTCATAAGAAACTCGATAAGCGCACGGCTGTCTACAAGGCCATCGCTGCCAAGGGCTGTGTATATGAGACTCCGAAGGTGTGGGACAATCAGGTGCCCGGTTGGATAGCCAAGGAGGTTGCCTCCAGAGGGTTCTCTATCAGTGACAAGGCTACTCTGATGTTGGCCGAGTATTTGGGGACCGACTTGGGCAAGATAGCAAACGAACTCTCCAAACTTTATCCTCTGTTGCCCGAACATGGCGCAATTACCGAACAGTTGATTGAGGAGCAGATAGGTATCAGTAAGGACTATAATATTTTCGAACTACAGAAAGCCATTGGGCGGAGAGACCCTGTGATGTGCAACCGTATCGTCAACTATTTTGCCGACAATCCCAAGAAGAACCCTATCCAGCTTGTGTTGCCCATTCTCTATGGCTATTTTCTCAAGGTAATGTTCTATCATCAACTTGAGAATAAAAGTGATGCGGCCAAGGTTTTGGGTTGTCCGCCAAGTTTCGTGCAAGACTACGCCGTGGCTGCCTCCAACTACAAACTCGGCAAACTTGCCACCTGCATAGGTTACCTTTACGAAACTGATTTGCGAAGCAAGGGCGTCCGCAACAGTGGCAATGTTACTGATGGTGAACTGTTAAAAGAACTCATTTTCAAGGTTATTCATTAAAAGTGATTGTGTAGACAGTTGCTAAGACAATACTACCTCTAAGTTCAAGATAATCAAAAGAAGTTAAAGAACACAATGTATAGAATTCTGAAAATATTATTCTGCGCAAGCTTAATTCTAAATTTTCCATTTTTATTTCTTAATTCTGCACAGGCCCAGTGTACAGTGAAAGGTGTGCTGTTTGACGGCGAAAATGGTGAGGCTATACCCTTTGCCAATGTCATACTTGACGGGACTACCCACGGTTGCGCTACCGATATCAACGGCTTCTTTCTCATCAACAAGGTGAAAGAAGGCACCTATACGCTGAAGGTCAAGTATATGGGATATGAGGAGTATAACGAACAGGTGACGCTGGTGAAAAACAAGACTGTCACTATGACCATCCATTTGAAGCCAGCAGCCCAAATACTCAAGACGGTAGAGATTACCGACAGCAAGAAGGAGGAACGCCAGATGCAGACACAGGTGAGTGTACAGAAAATCACGGCGAACCAGATACAGCAAATGCCCTCTATAGGTGGCACTGCCGACTTGGCACAGTACATGCAGGTGCTACCGGGAGTAACCTCTACAGGCGACCAGGGCGGCCAACTTTACATCCGTGGCGGCTCCATGATACAGAATCTTTGCCTTCTCGATGGCATGATTGTCTACAATCCCTTCCACTCCATAGGCCTCTATTCCATCTTTGAGACCGATGTCATCCTCAACGCTAACATCTATACTGGTGGCTTCGGCGCCGAATATGGCGGACGCATATCGTCGGTAATGGACATCACCACTCGCGATGGCAACAAGCGTCACCATAGTGGTAAGATTGGCATCAACACCTTTGGCGCCAGCCTCATCCTCGAAGGACCTCTGAAGCGGGAGAGCGCTCAGTCGAAGTCGACGGTCTCCTACCTTGTGACGGCCAAGAACTCGTTCCTTTCCAAGAGCTCCAAGACTCTTTACCCTTATATTGATGGAGGACTTCCTTTCGACTTTCTTGACCTCTACGGAAAACTTTCTATCAACTCAGGCACAGGGAGCAAGGTGAACTTCTTTGGCTTCCGCTTTGACGACTCGGTGAGTAACTATCAGTCCATCGCCAGCTACCATTGGCGCAACTATGGTGTCGGCACCAACTTTATGCTTGTCACCGGTGCCTCCTCCATCCTCGACGGCTCCATAGCCTACTCAAAGTACAGCATCACCCTTGATGATGGCACCAAATTCCCGAAGTACAGTGACATCGACGGTTTCAACATGAGCCTTCAAGTTACTAACTTCATCGGCGCAAACAAGTTGAAAGTTGGTTTCGCTATCGAAGGCTTCAACACCAAGTACCGGTACATGCGCCAGGATCTGAAAATCACCTCCCAGGACGAACATCCTACTACCCTTTCCTTTTTTGGCACCTACAAATGGAAAGCTGGAGTTTGGCTAATCGATCCCGGAGTGCGTGTGATCCACTATGCCACTCTGGGCGACCTTAGTATCGAGCCGCGTATTGCTGCCAAAGTGAACATTACTCCCGACTTGCGCTTCAAACTGGCTGGCGGACTATACAGTCAGATATTTCTCGATGCACGTTCCGACGCCGATGTGGTTAACCTCTTTACAGGCTTCCTCACAGGGTCGGCCGATTTGCGTGTGCCCTCCACTTTCAGAGGCGACGAGGTGAGTTCCTGTGTGCAGAAAGCCAAACACCTTGTGGTAGGTGTGGAGTATGACCTCACTGACCATATTACCCTCAACGCCGAATTCTACTACAAACGCTTCGACCAACTCCTCAACGCCAACCGAAACAAGCGCTATAGTGATGACGACGAGGACTATAGTATGCAGTCAAGTTCCTACTATCAACCCGAATATCTTCGCAAGGACTACATCGTCGAAGAGGGCTATGCCTCGGGATTTGATTTAAGTGCCCAAATGGACCTTGAGAGGCTTTACCTTTGGGCCACCTATTCGTTGGGCTTTGTGGAACGCACCGACGAGATACAGACGTATACGCCTCACTACGACCGCCGTCACACAGTCAACATCCTTGCTACCTATGCCCTCGGTGAGCAACGCGAATGGGAATTCAGTGCTCGCTGGACTTTCGGTAGCGGCTACCCTTTCACCCAGACCCAGGGTGTGTTTGAAAGGCTGACCTTTGGCAGCATAGGAGGCGACTATACCCGCGAGAATGGTGAATACAGCATCCACTATGCCGAGCTCTACAAAGGGCGTCTGCCGAGCTACCATCGCCTTGACCTCGGCGTTAAGCGCAAGTTTTCTCTTGGTGCACGCTCCATTTTAGAGCTCAGTCTTTCGGCCACCAACGTCTATAGCCGCCAGAACATCTTCTATTTCAAGCGCACTACCTTTGAGCGCATCAACCAACTCCCCATTATGGTCTATGCAGGTGCTTCACTCACCTTTTAACATATCAAATATAAGTTATAACTCTCACATTAACAAATTCCCATAGTAACGAACCACCCTCTGTGATCTACGATACCCTCATAGCTGACAACCACTGGATGCTCATAGTCAATGGACTGGGAGCCACCATTGCCATCACCCTCCTCTCGCTGCTCCTCGGGACCCTTCTGGGCGGTGGAGTTTACCTCATGACCCTCAGTCGTCATAGCTGGGTGCGTCGCACAGCTCTTGGCTACCGATACATTGTGCGTGGTATCCCCCTGATGATACTGTTGCTTTTCTTTTTCTATGTTGTGCTTGCTGGAGGCAATAGTATCCTTGCCGCTGTAGTGGCTTTTAGCGTAAACTTCTCCAATCTTGCATGCTCGCTCATCCAGAGTTCTTTTGACTCCGTGGGACGCGATCAAGTTGAGGCTGGTCGTGCATTGGGGTTCAACCAAATGCAAACTCTCCGTCTCATCGTTATCCCCCAGGCGTTGAAAAACGCCCTCCCAGCCTACAAATTCCAAGCTGTATCTATGGTAAAGGGTACTTCAGTCGTGGGCTATATTTCCATCCAGGACCTCACGGGAGCTATTGAAACAATACGCTCATCCACGGGTCATTCCTTTATTCCCCTACTGACAGTCACCGTTATCTATTTCGTCCTCGCCTGGCTATTATGCCGACTGCTGGACTATGTATCTCTTAGAACCACTCGACAATGATCTCCCTGCGCCACCTCACAAAAACATTTACAGCCCCTGACGGTAGTCAGTTGAACGTGCTGAACGATATCAATTGCGACATCGACAAGGGTGAGGTTGTCTCCCTCATAGGCCCTTCGGGGAGTGGAAAGAGTACACTCCTGCGATGCCTCAATCTCCTTGACCCACCCACTTCGGGTCAGATTATCATTAATGGAGAGGATATTACACGGAAAGGTTACCCACCCCACCAGTTGCGTCAGAAGATGGGCATGGTTTTCCAGCATTTCAACCTCTTCAACCACCTTTCCGTCCTCGACAATATCACGCTGGCTCCTATCAAACTTCGCGGTCTCGACCGGCACCAAGCCGAGGAAGAAGGCATCGAATACTTACGAAAAGTAGGACTCGCCGTAAAAGCTCATTCGTTGCCCTCGACACTCTCCGGCGGACAGAAACAACGTGCCGCCATCGCGCGTACCCTTGCTATGAAGCCCGAAATCATTCTTTTCGATGAACCCACTTCCTCACTAGACCCCACTATGGTAGGAGAGGTACAGGCCGTCATACGCTCTCTAATCCAGGAAAAGATGACCATGCTCATCGTTACCCACGAAATGAAATTCGCACGTGATATTAGTGCGCGAATCTTCTTCATGTACGATGGCATCATCTATGAGGATGGCACTCCTGAACAGATTTTCAACCATCCTCAAAGGCCTGTTACACAAGCCTTCGTTCAACGTATTCGTAGTCTTGTGTTTGATATTGAGAACCGCAACTTCGACTTCTACGACATGATGTCTCAGATACGTCAGTTCTGTATCCGTTACGGTATCCCAGAGTTGATGAACACCTTCACCCACATCGTCGAGGAAATGCTCCTACTGTTGTCGAAATACAACAGCCCCGTCCATATCGAAGTCAATCACAGCGAACTCAACGGCACCTCCTCTGTCGTCATCCTCCACAAAGGCGAGACTCTCTCGCCTCTTGAACGCGACGATGCTGACGAACTTGCCGTGATGATTATCCGTGGCATGAGTTCGCATATCGAAACTGACATCACACCCGACGGTGTCCGCCTTACTTTCGACGTCTAATTTTTCTAAGTTAGCAAGTTTCAAAGAATACATAAATATTAATCATCGGATATGAGCAACAAACCAACTCATGGGTGGTCAAAACTACAAACACGCAGCAATCTGATGCTCCTGTTGGTGGCCGCAATCATCATTGAAGTGATGGGGGCGGTTCAGTACATTTTCGCCCGTGAAGGCATCCGCAGCGAAGTGAAACAGCGTGCGCGGACAGAGCTACAATTAAGGAATTTGGAGATACAAAATGTTATCTCCGATGTTGAGGTTGCCGTCAACAACATGCAATGGCTCATCGACTGGGCCGCCGCTACCCCCGACTCCATCTACAGTACCCTGCGGCTCATCATCAAAAACAACCCTGTCATCACCGGATGTGCCATGGCCTTCGAGCCTGGCTACTTCCCCTCGCAGGGCCAATGGTATGAACCCTTTGCTGGACGTTCTGATGGACTGAAGGGAGAGATTGTCCATCGGCAAATCGGATCGGCGAAACACGATTACCTGAAATCTTCATGGTACCAAGAAGCGCTAACTTCCGACGGAGGGAAATGGACCGAGCCCTACATCGACGATGCAGGGTCGAAGATGATCGTCAGTTCCTACACAATGCCTATTCATGACCCCAGCGGAAAGGTGATAGGCGTGTTCTGTAGTGATGTGTCGTTGGAGTGGCTGGCCGATCTCTTTGGAAGCCATCGGGGAGCCATCACCTTCCTTACCTCGCGCTCCGGTCGCCTACTGGCCTGTCCCGACAGGAACATGGTGATGACCACCACCATTCAGGATGTGGCCCGCCAGTTTAGCGACACCATGATTGAAACCGTTAACAGCAATATGCTTTCCGGCGACAGCGGTAACGCTGTAGTCAAAGACAACGAGGGCAACAAGAATTACATCTTCTATACCCCCGTTGAGGGCAAGACTGGCTGGAGCATGGCAGTCATCTTCCCTGACAAAGAAATTTATGCTGGGCTGCACCGTGTGGGAACCTACCTCACTCTCTTTATGATTATCGGCCTGTTACTGATGGTTTTCATCATGTGGCGCACCTTCCGTGGGCATAAGCGCCTTCAGGCTGTCAATGCCGAAAAAGAGCGCATAGGCAGTGAACTTCGGATTGCCAGCAGTATCCAGATGGGCATGCTCCCTAAAACCTTTCCTCCCTATCCCGAACGCAATGAAGTCTCCGTCTATGGTACAATTGTCCCCGCCAAGGAGGTCGGTGGCGACCTCTACGACATCTATATCCGCGATGAAAAACTCTTCTTTTGTGTCGGCGATGTCAGCGGCAAGGGCGTGCCCGCCTCCCTCGTCATGGCTGTCACACGCAGTCTCTTCCGCACGGTTTCGTCGCATATTGATGAGCCCGAAGTGCTCATGGCCAACATCAATAAGGCTATGTCTGAAATGAACGAGACCTCCATGTTTGTTACCCTTTTCATTGGTATTCTTAATCTCCGCACTGGTGAAATGACCTACTGCAACGCGGGTCATTGCCCGCCGGTGATAGTAAGTGACGAGATCCACCTGTTGGAAATGGATGCCAACATCCCCGTGGGTCTCATGCCCGACTGGCATTTTACCCGACAGTCTTTCACTATGGAACCCGGAGATTTTGTATTCCTCTACACAGATGGACTTACTGAGGCCGAGAATGCCGAACACAATCAGTTTGAGGAAAGCAGGATGATAGAACGAATAAACGACGGGTCATGGCATTCACCTCACGAACTAATTGACGACATGACCAATGCTGTCCATGCCTTCGTGAAAGGAGCCGAGCAGAGCGACGACTTGACCATGATGGCCATCCAGCTAATCAAATACATCGACCAGGGAAACGAGAACCGACACTCCCTTTTGCTCAGCAACGATGTGCAGGAAATTCCCAAACTGGCCGAGTTCATTGACGGTATTGCTGAAGCCAATGGCATCGATATGTCTACCTCCATGTCGCTCAACCTCGCCATGGAGGAGGCTGTGGTCAACGTAATGAAATATGCCTACCCTGAAGGTACGCGGGGAGATATTGATATAACCTCCACCGTTTATGGCGGCAGTATTACCTTCACTATCAGCGACAGTGGCGTGGCTTTCGACCCCACTGTAAAATCTAACCCCGATGTGACACTGGGTGTTGATGAACGACCCATTGGAGGTCTCGGCATCCATCTGGTGCGCCAAATAATGGATAGTATCCATTATGAGCGCAAAGACAACAAGAATATTCTCACCTTGAAAAAAAACTTTTAAAACAATGAATACATCCATCAAAGAACAAAACGGAGAATTGGTTGCCATTTTTGAAGGCCGTCTCGACACCGCCGTCTCCATGCAGACAGAAAAAGAGCTTGCCCCTCTCGCCAATTGCGAAGGTAAGAACATTGTCCTCGACTGCAACGCTTTGGAGTACATCTCTTCCAGTGGACTGCGCATCTTCCTTGGACTCCTTAAGGTCGCCAAATCCAAAGGTAGCCGTGTGTTCATCACCGGTATGAACGCCGACATCAACAAGGTTTTTGCCATGACCGGCTTCACCAATCTTTTCGAGTTCCGCTAATAGATGAAGGAAATTCAGCTCGATCTCACCCCTGAGGAATATCATAGTGCTCCGCAGTTTCGTATTGCCGTGGCGCACGCCTTAAGGGTGGGAGAGGAGTCTCTTCCTCCTTTCCGCATCATCCGTCGCAGCATAGACTGTCGTCGCCGGCCTCTCTATCACTGCGTGGTGCGAGTGGAAAGTGTAAAGTGTAAAGAGAAAAGCGATTTGGACACATCGGCCCCACTCTCCACATTCCACTCTCCACATTCCACTCACTCCGTCGTTATTGTCGGTGCGGGTCCTGCTGGGCTCTTTGCGGCGATGCGGGCCTTGGAGATGGGTGTGCGGCCTGTCATCGTTGAACGTGGTAAGCCTGTGGAGGAGCGCAAGAAGGATATCGTCTCTCTGGTACGTACCAAGGAGGTGAAGCCTGACAGCAACTGGTGTTTTGGCGAAGGGGGTGCAGGAACCTATAGCGACGGAAAACTCTACACCCGTGCCACCAAGCGTGGCGATGTGGGGGCGGTGTTGCGTCAGTTGGTGGCCCATGGTGCCGACCCCGATATTCTTGTCGATGTCCACGCTCATATCGGCACCGACCGTCTTCCTGCCATCATTGCAGCCATCCGCAAGACCATCATAGACGCTGGTGGTGAGTATCACTTTAATACCCGTGTCACCGACCTTATTGTTAAGGATGGTCGTGTGCGCGGAGTGGAGACTGCCGACGGTAGCCTTATCGAAGGCTCTGCCGTCATCCTTGCCACGGGCCATTCGGCACGCGATATCTACGACCTCTTTGCCCGACACGGATGGCTCCTCGAGGCCAAGCCTTTCGCGCTCGGCGTCCGCGTGGAGCATCCACAGGAACTCATCAATGAGATACAGTACCATGGCCGCGGTTATTCTCCGCTTTTGCCTCCAGCCACCTACAGCCTCACTACCCAAGTGGGAGGCCATGGAGTTTTCTCCTTCTGTATGTGCCCCGGGGGCGTTATCGTTCCCGCAGCCACAGCCGGGGGACAGCAGGTTGTCAACGGCATGAGCAACGCCGCCCGCAACTCGGGCTTCGCCAACAGCGGAATCGCCGTTACCGTGGGTATAGATAATCTCCCGCCTACGGCGAAATTTATAAATCCAAATAATTGGATTTCTGGATTACCGCGAAGCGGGGAGACAGCTTTGAGTTTGCTTGGTTTCCAGATGCAGGTGGAGGGAAAAGCCTTTGAGGCTGCCGGAGGATGTATCGATGCACCGTCGCAACGCTTGGTCGACTTCCTTGAGCGCCGTCCCTCGTCGCGACTGAACAAGAGTAACTATATGGGTCGTTGCGTCAGTGCGCCGCTCCACGAAGTGCTGCCCCCTTTCGTGGTCGACTGTCTTATACAGGCTTTCAAGGACTTTGACCGCAAGATGCACGGCTTTATCACCCGCGACGCCAGCCTCTTGGCTGTCGAGAGCCGCACCTCGTCGCCTGTGCGTATCCCGCGCGACAAAGAAACCCTGCAGCATCCACAGCTACAGGGTCTCTATCCATGCGGCGAGGGCGCCGGCTATGCCGGCGGCATCGTCAGCTCTGCCCTCGACGGCATCCGTTGTATCGAAGCCGTCGCAACCGCTACCCTTCGAAGGTGAAACTGAGGAGGAAAGTGCGGGAGTAGAGGTTGTCGAAGGCGCGGATGTAGATGTCGGGGTCGTCGACCTTGAGGTCGATGAGGCCGAAAGCCATCTTTAACTCAATGGCAAATTTTACGTAAGGAAGGAACACATCAAAGCCCACGCCCATGGTGTAGCGGAAGTCGTGCGGGACGAGGCGGATGATACTTTCATCGGTTTTGTTCTTGTTCTCACGCAGCGAGGCGAAGTCGAAACCGTAGGAAACGCCGGCGGTGAGGTAGGGGCGAAAATCGCCATAGCGCATGGCGCGGAATTTCAACTCGATGGGGAGGTCTCCGTAGACCGACTCCACGTTGCGGCTCCGCTCCGCGAGGCGATGGGTCTCTAGGTAACCTTTCTCCCACGAGTAGGAGACTTCACGTGTGATGAGGGTGACGCCGGGCAGTATGCGTAGGTTGAACCAGTTGCCAAGTCGCAGGTCGCCGATAACGGCAATATGGAACCCCGCTGAATAGTAGGAGGTGGTGCCTTGGAGGGTTTCCCGCAGGGTGGGGTTCTCGTTGTAAAAGAGGTCGAATTTCGACTGTGTATAGCCTACCTGGATGCCCCAGTGCAGCAGCCGCGAGTCGAATTTGCCGAGGTTGCCCACCTGTGCCCGAGCAGAATTAAGAATTAAGAATTGAGAATTAAGAATTAGGCTTGCGCAGAATATTATTTTCAGAATTCTATACACAATAAGAATTTAGAATCAACTAAAACTAACAACTAAAACTATCAATCTTTTATTCCGTTATCTCGCCGCGGAGCGACTGGCAGAGGCGCATCTTGACGTGCTTTTTGTCGTTGGGGTATTCGCCGAGGAGGCACATAAGTTTGGCGATGGCGGCTTCGAGGGTGATGTCGCCGCAGCCGATGACGCCGATGCGGTCCATGTCGCAGCTGGCGGCATACTGGCGCATCTTGACAGAGCCGGCCTTGCACTGGGTGACGTTAATGATGATGATGCCGCGTCGTATGGCGTCGTCGAGGGCCGAAATGAACCACTCGTCGGTCGGGGCGTTGCCCGAGCCGTAGGTTTCGATGACCACACCTTGTAGGTCGGGGGTATGGAGTACGGCGTTGACCACTTCGGGGCCGATGCCGGGGAAGAGTTTCAGTATTGCCACGCGGGTGTCGAACTTCTTGCGTACCTGCAATGCCTCGGTAGGCATGGGCTGGAAGAGGTGTTCCCTGAAGGTGATATTGATGCCGGCCTTGGCCAGCGAGGGGTAGTTGTACGACTCAAAGGCGTCGAAGTTCTCGGCATTGATTTTGGTACTGCGATTCCCACGGTAGAGGTGACTCTCGAAGAAGATGCAGACCTCGGGGATGGTGACCAGACGTGTGGAGGCTATCTCGAGGGCGCAGATGATGTTCTCGCGGCCGTCGCTACGCAGCATGCCCAGCGGCAGTTGGCTGCCCGTAAAGATAATAGGTTTGGCCAGGTTTTTGAACATGAAACTGAGGGCCGATGCGGTGTAGGCCATTGTGTCGGTACCGTGGAGCACTACAAAGCCGTCGTATTTGTCATACTCGCGCTCGATGATGTTGGCGATATCAACCCACAGTGCAGGGGTCATGCAGCTGGAGTCGATGATGTTGGGCAGGGTGATGGAGTCGATGCCGTACTGGCAGCTCTTGAGTTGTGGCACAGCGTCGTAGATGCGGTCAAGGGCGAAGGGGTGCAGCGAGCCGTTTTCGTCCTGCACCATGCCGATGGTGCCGCCGGTATAGACAATCAGTACTTTGTTCTTCTTCATATCTCCTTAACGGAGAAAAGAGGTATTTATTGTTTTCCTATCCAATAAAACAATTTTTTGTACGTTATTACAAAAATACCGGTGTTATCTATGGAAACTATTAAGAAGATATACAAGGTAGGCTACGGCCCCAGTAGTAGTCACACCATGGGACCCCACCGTGCGGCCGAGATATTCGCCGGCCGCACCAAGGAGGCTGTACGCTACCGCGTCACCCTCTATGGCTCCCTCGCCGCCACTGGCCGCGGACACCATACTGACATGGCCGTCTCTCGCGGGCTGGCACCCAAGGAGGTGGAGGTCGTTTGGCGTCCTGATATCGTCAAACCCTTCCATCCCAATGGCATGTTTTTCGAGGCATTAGGTGTCGATGGGCAAACCGTCGACACTTGGTTGGTCTACAGTATCGGTGGTGGTTACCTGTCTACCGAGGAGGGCGAGGTGCCAATGGGCATCACCCCCGAAGGCGAGGTCTATCCCCACAATACTATGAAAGAAATCATGGAGTTTATCGATCGCGAAGGACTTTCTTTTTGGGAGTATGTGGAACGGTGTGAGGATGGGAGCCTCTGGTTCTATCTTGAGGAGATGTGGCGTCAGATGCAGCAGACCATCGAAGAGGGGCTTCAGGACGACCGTGTCATCGCCGGAGGTCTCCATCTGCGCTCCAAGGCGCACCAGTATTTTATCCGCGCCAGTGCCTTCAAACCCTCGCTCCAGAGCCGCGCCCTGGTCATCGCTTATGCCCTTGCCACCAGCGAGCAGAACGCTTGCGGCGCTCGCATCGTCACCGCCCCTACCTGCGGTTCCAGCGGTGTGTTGCCGGCGGTGCTCTATCATCTGAAGAAAAACCACGACTTCAGCGACCGTGAGATACTGCGGGCTATGGCCACAGCAGGACTCTTCGCCAACGTCATCAAGACCAACGCCAGCATTAGTGGCGCCGAGGTGGGATGCCAGGGCGAGGTGGGCAGTGCCTGTGTGATGGCAGCCGTGGCCAGCAACCAGCTCTTCGGTGGCAGTCCCAAACAAATAGAATATGCCGCCGAGATGGCCATGGAACACAATCTGGGACTTACCTGTGACCCTCTATGCGGACTGGTGCAGATTCCTTGCATCGAGCGCAACGCCATGGCTGCCCTCCGTGCCTTGGACATCAACATCTACGCCATGATGAGCGACGGAAATCACATTATCTCTTTCGACAAGGTGGTACGTACCATGAAGCTCACGGGAAAAGATATCCCAAGCCTCTACAAGGAGACTTCTCTCGGCGGCTTGGCGCTGAACGACTGACAAAATCTGCTGAAAACTTACAAAAAGAGCACCCTTGTTGGGGTGCTCTTTTGTTGTCCTACCAGGATTCGAACCTAGACAAGCAGAACCAAAATCTGATGTGCTACCATTACACCATAGGACAAAAGCGGGTGCAAAAGTACACCTTTTTTCCGATACCACCAAATTTATTTCGTATCTGCCTATCCTTTAACCTCTAACCGTTAGTTTTTCTTTTGCCACGGGAGGTTTATGGTGGGCAACTCGATCGACTTGAAGGCCGAGAAGAAGGCATTGGCGGTGGGTTTCTCCTTGCCGTAGATGTCGGCGACGAGCTCTTTGTACTTTTCCATCAGAGGGCCGCGGCGCAGCTTGAGGGTGGGGGAGAGGAGACCGTTGGCAGAGGTCCACTCCTCGGGCACCAGGCGGAACTGCTTGATTTGCTCATGCGGCGCCAGCTGTTTGTTGTATACGTCGAGCACCTTGCGCATCTTGTCCTGTGTCTGCGGCAGCGAGATGAGCTCCACGTTGTCGCGGTAGTGCAGGTGGTATTTCAGCGCCCAGTAGTGGAGAGTGTTGAAGTTGGGGCTGATGATGGCGGCGGTCTGCTTCTCGTTCTCGCCTATGACCATCACTTGGTCGATATACTCCGAGCCGCGCAGCATGTTCTCGATGAGCTGCGGTGCGACATATTTGCCAGCCGAGAGCTTGAAGATATCCTTCTTGCGGTCGGTGATTTTCAGGTATTTGCCATCCACCAGCTCGCCGATGTCGCCGGTGTGGAACCAGCCGTCGCTGTCGATCACCTCGGCCGTGTATTCGGGGTCTTTGTAGTAGCCCAGCATGACGTGCGGTCCGCGGGTGAGAATCTCGCCGTCTTCGCCGAATTTCACCTCCACGCCGCTGAGGATGGGCCCCACGGTGCCTATCTTCACCATGCCGTGGGCGGGGTCGTTGACGGCGATGACCGGCGAGGTCTCGCTGAGGCCGTAGCCTTCGTAGATGTTGATGCCGGCAGCGGCAAAGATGCGCACCATGCGGGGCTGGATAGAGCTGCCGCCGGTGATGATGGTGAGGTGTTTGCCGCCGAACTTCTCGCGCCACTTGCTGTATACCAGCTTGTCCAGTATCTTCTGCCCCATCATGTACAGGGGCGAGAATTTCCTCAGGCCCGAGTAGTCGTAGTGGCTGCCGTGCTTGAAGGCGCGGTCGTAGATTTTTTTTCTGATGCCCGAGAAGTCCTTGCCGGCGGCATAGAGCTTGTCGTAGACCATCTCGAGCACACGCGGCACCGCGCAGAAACCGTCACCTTTGATTTCCAGCATGTTCTGCTGTATGGTGCCGAGGCTCTCGGCATAGTAGATGCTGATGCCCAGATATTGCCAGTGGTAGTTGAGTGAGCGCTCGTAGATGTGGTTCAGCGGCAGGAAACTCAGCACGCGGTGGCTCGAGTTGAGCACCTGCACCTGTGCGTGGGCCAGGAAGTTGGAGCACAGGTTGCGGTGGCAGAGCATAACGCCCTTGGGCAGACCGGTGGTGCCGCTGGTGTATATCATGGTCATCCATTGCTCGGGCTTGATTTCGCGCTTGCGACGCTCTATCTCGGGCATCCACTTGTCGCGGTTGGCGATGCCGAGTTTGAGGATTTCGAGCGTGCGGTGCTCGCCCTCGATGTTGGCCAGGGTGTAGACCTGAGGCTTCTCCTCCAGCTGTTCCAGTGCCGGACGCAGACGGCCCAGCAGCACTTTGGTGCTGATGAAGACCGCGCGGGCCTCGCTGTGGCGCAGGATGTGGAGATAGCTCTCGGTGTTCAGTGTGGGATAGATGGGCACGTGAATCATGCCGCACATGGCCAGCGCCATGTCGATGAAGTTCCATTCGGGACAGTTGCCGCTCATGGTCACCACCTTGTCACCCTCGTTCAGACCCATCTCGCAGAGTCCGTATGCCAAATAATGGGCAAATTTATAGTAGTCGTGCGACGAGTATTTCACCCATTCGCCATTCACCTTTCCTGCCAATATGTCGTCCTTCGGGTATTGCTCCACAAGGTGGTCAAGCAGGTCGAAAGTGCGTGTAATCTCTACCATTTAGATTGTGTTATTGCGTTAATGCGTTATTGCGTTTTAGATTGCAAAAGTACTACTTTTTTTCCGATATGTGCAATTTTAAGTTAATTTTTAACATTTCGACCCCTCTTCCCACCCCCTCAAAGTGCCATCCGCTGGCTATTCCCTAGGGTATTTCTCCCATCGTTCTCCCATCTAAAATGGGAGAACGATGGGAGAACAATGGGAGAACGATGGGAGAAATGGGCTAGCAAACCCTAATCGAACATACCGCTTTTGCGGAGGAATGCCAGCAGGTCGGCGCTGATGGCCTCGTTTTGGGAGCGCGGGTAGCGCTTGGTGGTGAAGATTTCGCAGTAGTTGCGGGTGCCGTTCTCGCGCACCATCTGCTGGTTGAAGGGGTCGTTGTCGCGCACGGCGTGGGTGCGGCGTATGTCGTCGTCGGTGGGGTCGTGGTAGACCTCGCTGTGCAGCACCGCGTCGGTCCCCAGACGCTCGCTCAGGCGGCCCTCCTCGGCGGGATGGCCCATGGCCAGCGTGATGACGGGCACCACCCCCTTGGGGCATTGCAGCAGGGTGGCAATCTTCTCGGTGTTGTACATCACGGTGCCCAGGTGGCAGAAGCCCAGCCCGAAGGCCTCGGCGGCGAGGCAGAGGTTCTGTGCGAAGAGGCTCGCGTCGACCAGCGCCGAGAGCAGCCACAGCAGGTTGCCGTAGGGCTCGTCGCAGCCGTTGACGCGGCAGTAGCGGTGGTAGCGGTTCACGTCGGTGCAGACGGTGAGGAAGAGCGGCGCCGACGAGCACTGGCCGAAGTGCAGGCCGCAGAGCTCGCTGCGCAACGGCTCCTCCTGCGTGGCTATCACACTGTAGAGCTGCATATTGCCTGTGTTCGAGGCCCGCAATCCGCAGTTGACTATCTCCTCCAGCAGCTCCGCGCTTACCTTCTCCGAGGTGAATTTCCTAATCGACCGGTGCTGCAGCATCACCTCTATTGCGTTCTTTCCCATTATTATAATTCTTAATTCTTAATTCTTTTCTCTTGATTCTTGTAAATGCAAAAATACAAAGAAAATGTCATACCGCGACAAAAATGATAAAATGTTTTTCTCCTATATTGATTTGCTCTGTTGCAATATCCGCTAGGTCATTTGTCCGCTATTTGTCCGCTATATGTCCGCTATATGTCCGCTTTTAAAGCGGACATATAGCGGACATATAGCATACATCAACCGCACTTATATGCTATCAATCATCCTCATTTTAACATTTTTCATCCCGTTGAAAACCACCACCTTCCAAGAAAATTTCACACCCTATGTCAGATTTGGGGCGAAAAATACGTATTATATTTATAGATGGACATCATTGGCAATCCTCGGCACAAAGCCTACTGCACTTTCATACGGCGGCACCGTGAGACGGTGTGGCGCGTGTGCTGGCATTTTGACCGCCATGGGAGATGAGGAAATGCCAAACTTTTGCCTCACCCTCTGCTATCAGACTGATAAACTGAAGGGCAACAGATTTAATCTTTAATCACACGTTGTAATGACGTACCTGTAGACAGGTGGATTTTCAGCAGGTAGTTGCCAGCAGGAAGTCCATCGAGGTCTATCTTGTTGGTACGCTCATACGCAGCTACCTTGCAGCCTGACAGGTCGAACACCTCGACGGAAAGGATGTTCTCGGCGTCGACAATCAGCCATCCTGTTGTGGGGTTGGGATAAACATTGACGTTCATTACTTCTACCGTTTCGATGCCAAAGGTGCCAGAGGTGTTGGCTATATTGGAGAGAATAATGTCGCCTGATTTTCCCGAACTGCATGGTATGGCTGGGACAATGCCCACCTGATAGTACAATTCACCAACAGGGGCATTCTCATCGGTGTATGTGGTATTGTCACCAACGGGGATACGGTCGATTTCTTGGATATCGTTTGAGTTGGTACCACGGTAGATAATGTAGGTAACAAATTGCGTGCCCTTATATTCTGTCCATACAAGGTTCCAGTTGCCGCCCATGCCCTGGTTAATGGTTAGATGCATTGTTTTATGAGGCTGACCGTCAAAGGTTTCATTCCATTCGTTTATGACTCTGAGACGGTAACGGTAGCTATGAGAAACAGGACGTGAAGAGGTGTCAACCCAAGTGTAATAATCCTGAGCCGCGACTGTGGCCAACTGCTCGTATTGTCCAGTGGTGCTACTTTCGCGGAGGACGGTATAACTGACAGCAGTAGGTTCGCTGTTCCAAACGAGAACATTGCGTCCATTCTCAACACTGACCATGCACAGGTTAGCATATAAATCGGGGGCAAAGATGGCGACGAGAGAGGTGTCGTGGAGGACATGGAGTGTATATGGATTGTCAGTCACCCCGTTGCTCCATCGGACGAAATGGTATCCATAAGATGCTTGAACTCTGATGGTTGCCTCGGATCCGTAGAAGTACATGCCATTACCGTAAACATATCCATAGCTTTCATTATTGGCTGACAAACTAACGTTGTGCATGTCAACATCAAAGAAGGCAGTGATGGTCTGGTCGCAGTAAATAATTGTCTGGCCGACGCTGTCGGTGCTACCGTCGTCCCACTGGGTGAAATGGTGGTGCGGTGCAACGGAGTAGACGCCAAACTGCACAGTGTCGAGATAGTGGTAGGTGCCGCTTCCATAGGTGGCTCCCATAGTCTCGTCGTTGCTGAGGACTTGCAATGTGTACTCGTTAGGGAAAAATGTTGCAGTGAAAAAGGTGTCTTGAGTCAAAATAACAGTTCTGGGATTGTCGCTGTTGCCGTCGCTCCATGTGGAGAAGTGGTAACCATAGTTAGCAGTGGCAGTGAGGGTGCATACTGAGAGGTAGCCATAGTTACCGCTGCCAGTGACACTGCCACGGATGGTGTCGGTCGTCAGCGAGACAGTGTATTGGTTAGCCACGAACTGCGCAGTAAGAGTTGTGTTATGCGTCATTTGGAGCTGTCGGGGATTGATGGTGTCGCCATCACTCCATTGGGAAAAATGGTAGCCGTAGTTGGCTGTGGCCGTAAGGATGGCGGTATCACCATGTTCAAACTGCGTGTTGCTGGCCGAGGCACTGCCCATAGTGTTGTTGGCAGACGAGACATTTAGAGTATAGACATTGATGGCGAACTGCGCCGTGAAAGTAGTGTCTTGTGTGATATGGATGCTGCGGGGATTTGTACTTACGTTGTCGTTCCACATCGTGAAATGATAACCCGTGGCAGGGATGGCTGTGATAGAATGGTTTGAATTGTAGTCGAACGTGCCGCCACCGGAGACACTGCCTTGGCTATTGTCGGCACTATTAACGTTGAGTGCATACTGGTTGGGGAGGAAGGTGGCAGTGAGTGTGGCGTTGGCGATGACGGTGAGGTAACGTGGGTTGTTGGTGTCGCCGTCGCTCCAGTGGTCGAAGTGGTAGCCGTAATTGGGTATAGCGACAAGGGTGTCAATGCTGTTCTGCACGAAGGTGCCGCTACCTGAGACGCTACCACGATTGTTGTTGGCCGACTGTGCCGTCACCTGATAGTGGTTGCCCCAGGCAAACTGTGCTTGTAGCGCGGTGTCGGAAGTAAGGTAAAGAACGCGAGGATTGTCAGTATTGCCATCGCTCCATTGTACAAAGTGGTGGTTGGCGGCTGGCATAGCCGTGAGGGTGATGCCTGTGGCTCCGCTGCTGCTGGAACCTAAACAGTTATAGCTTGCGCTACCCATGGTGTCCTCGTTCACAGTCAGCGTTAGATTGTAAGGCACCTGTTCCTCAATGCTGTCGAAGTTGCTCCAGAGAACAACACCACAATCGCCGTAACTATAGTTCATATACGCCGACAATGATCCACACGGGATGATGAGCCTTGTTGGGTAGGAATGGCACTCATAAAAACTACCACAACTATAAGACTCGTAATCAAAGGGGTCGAGGGATGGATATGAGTGCGAATTAGAACCAGTATGACTCGAATCATCCAGAATAGGTGGTGTGGCGGCGCGGCAAATGACTGTGTCCAACAGAGTACCATTAATTCGGGTTCTTGTATGAATACCAAAAGAAAAACTCCATTTCCATCTAGCAAATGCCGAATTCCCTATAGAGTTGAGTGAGGAAGGGAGAACAACCTTGTGCAAATGTGAGGTGTCGATGGTTCCCCAATCTCCATAAGAATAGCTCATTGCAAAACAGTCGTGTCCAATCATCTGTAGTCCTTCATTGAGTGTGACTTCAGTCAGTCCTTCGGCATCGTGGAACATGTTGTCGCCAAGTGTTGTTACATTGGGGCCGAAATCGATGCTGTGGAGCGAAACCGTGTTGGCAAAGGCCATACCGTCGGTGTATGCATTTTCGCAGTTGAAACTCAAATATGATAATGAAGAATCAAAAGCAAAGCAGTAGCCACCAATCCACTCAACGGATTGTGGCAGGACGATGCTGTCCAAGTCGTGGCTATAGCCAAAAGCCATTGTACCCAGTTCTATAAAGCCTTCAGGCAGAACCAAGTTATGAAGACCCTTGGTGAAAGTAAACGCTCCATCGCCAACGCTGCGCAGTGAGTCGACAAAGAGAGTCTCGGCACCCTCGAGGGTAAAGAAAGCAAACGAGCAATGGCCGATATTTTGTATCATAGAAGACTGGTTGTCAATAAAAACCCTGCGATTGCTCAGACCCGTCGTATCCACAGTTCTTCCTCTGTCATCCGACCATGAGTAACCCAGCAAGCATGGTGAAATGTGCTCAACCCCTTGACCTATCACGAGAGTATCTACCGAAGGCAAGTCGTTGACAGCTGTCACTCCCATATATCTTATACTGCTGGTGATAAAGCCGGGATCAAGAGGATTGCGGTCCGACATGGAAGGTACGGCAACTCCAGGCAATGGTAGATTGCCGGCATAACCGATATAATGGGCATTATATGTTATTTTACCCAGGTTATCGCACTGTAGGAATGGTGCCACGCCCATTCTTGTTACTGTGGAGGGAATGGTGGCTGTCAGTATTTGATTGCAATTCTGAAATGCGCAACTACCTATGCTGGTGATGTTCGATGGAATTGCATAATAAATGAACTCACGCACGTTGTAGCAGTCGCGGAAGCAGAAGTCGGGCAGACTCTCTACCGAGTCGCCAATGATTACATGGCGGACACCCGTGCCTCCGGGAAACACACCAGCATTGTAATCTGTACAAGTTAGTTGGCCGAAACTTTCTTCTTTGTCGTAATTCTTTAGGTTACGGCAATTGTAGTAGACATAGCGAAGCGTGCTTCCTGACGGCATATTATATCGGATAACCACATGCGAGGTGATATACCTGTCATAGAATAATCCAGAAATGGTCAACAGTGTGTCAAGTGTGGTAGGCAGAGACAAGGTATCCACATTCTGCCCCCATATGCACATCATGCTTCGCACACCTTCACCCACTGTCATTCGAGCCACATGTGCTGTGCCGCCAAACAAAGAGGAGGACCCCTTAAAATAGTCATAGTTTAGAGTGTCTCCTTGATACACTTCGTTGCGGACATGGCCACTTCGGGTTGATGTCGCATTGTAATAGAAATCCTGCAGACCTGAACAGTCGTCGAACGCACCCTCAGATATTTCCTCAAGACCCACAGGTATGGTGAACGATGTCAAGGATGAACATCCTTTGAATGCATGGCTCCCGATGTATCGTGTGGTGTCGGGAAGTATTACACTGTCGAGAGAGACACATCCCATAAAGACATTCTCTCCAAGAGTATCTATTGTACCAGAAAACGCCACCCTTTCCAGTCCAGTGCAATGATAGAAAGCATTGTTACCAATAATCCTTACTGTTGGGGGAATGGTGACAGAAACCAAACTAGAAAGTGATGTAAAGGCTCCATTTTCAATGCCAATAACCGTATATGAAACTCCTGTGCCAGGATTGGTTACCACCGAAGGAATGGTAAGGTTTCCTGTAATAGAATACTGATTCCCGTCCACTTTACATTGACCACTACTATTGACATAATACTTTATCGACTGTCCCGTGGGGGCTACAGAGTAAAAAGTCAAGGCACTTACACTTTGTGAAAGTGCCAAAGCCATCATTACGAAAGCGAAAAAAGAAAAATTCAGTTTCATATAAAAGGCATTAAAAAATGTTCTACGGTTCTCTTTTTTGAATGCAAAAATACAAATTTTTTTTATATTAGGTAATAAATAATAAATATAGAATTGACATTGTATTTTGTATGCTCCTCGCCGATTGCGGCAAAGATGATCTCCAACCCTAAATTCCACACGTTGCTCCCCCCTCCGCCCCGCCCGCAAAGTGGCCGTAATCCGATAATAACTTTAAAAATCAATCATACAATGCAACGCACCAAAACCCTCTAAACAATAAATACCGGCTCATGACGTTAATATTAATAATAAAAATTATACACTAATACAAGATATACACTATACACTAATACAATGAAAAAAGGAATCGTAATGCTGGCGCTTTTCGCCGTGGGATTCTCATTCACAGCCCTTGAGGCGCAGACAGGCACCGTTCACGCCTTACCCTACACATGCGGTTTCGACACCACCTTCGCCGTCGACGGCTGGACCGTCGTCGACTATAACAACGACGGCCACACATGGATTGCCGCAACAACCAGTGCCACCGGCGTGCCCGGTCACGGTAGCAGCACGAGCTTCGCCCGGTCGCCGTCGTTCGAAGGCGGCAGCGATTTCGCGCCCGACGATTTCCTTATCAGCCCCCGCATCGCGGTGACCGGCAACGCCGTGCTCTCGTGGTGGTACCGCGTGGCCAGCTCGGCTTACCCTGCCGACCACTACTCGGTATATATCTCCATCGGCGGCAGCACACCGGCCGACTTCCTGGCCACCACGCCGGTATACGAGTATACGCCCACCAGCGAAAACTACCCCATCTGGAGCCAGGTGGCTCTGGACCTCTCGGCCTACGCGGGCGATACTATATATATCGCTTTCCGACACCACAACTGCTTCGGCCAGTATGCTTTACTGCTTGATGACGTTAAGGTTGAAACCTTCGTATCTCCCTGGTCGGTAGCCGACACCGTCCCGTGGAATACCACATTCGATACACCCGACACGGGCTGGACTTTCATTGGCCGCGTCAACGGCTGGTATATCGGTGCCCCTGGCGCCATGAACGGTAGTGGAGGCATGTATGTGAGCGGCGACGGCGGAGCCACCAACAGCTACGAACGCTACAGTTGGAACAACCGTTTCCATTGGGCCGCACGCCCCCTGCACTTCACCGACAGCGGCGACTTCCGCGTGGATTACGACTGGAAATGCAACGGACATTACCAATGCAACACCTACAACAACCAGACCACATGTACATATTATGACTATGTACGAGTGATGCTGGCCCCTGTCACCGCCGAACTCGACACCGAATACTTTTTCGGCTATGGTATCTCAACCTATATCAACAACCTTTTGCCCGACGGCTGGATAAGCCTCTCAGACACTAACGGCATGCGCCTGCTTGCAAACGAAGCCGACTGGACCCACCACGCACAGAGTTTCCATGTGCCGGCCGCCGGCGACTACCTGCTGCTCGTCCTCTCTGCCAACGGCAATTCATACACTGTCTATGAAGTGGCACCGGCAATGGACAATCTCAGCATCAGTACTCTCACCTGCCCAAATAGCATCGACACCATCCGCCTTACAGCCAACAGCAACCAGGGCCTCACCGTGGGCTGGGACGACAGCGTGGCCACACAATGGGTTGTCTATGTGGGCGACTCGCTCTGCGGCGTCACCACCAGCCACAGCTACTACCTGGCCAATCCGGCATTCAATGCCGCTACCTGCAACGACACACTGCATCCCCAAATTGCCGTCAGTCCCATCTGCTCGGCCGGTGACACCGCCCTGCCAGTCAACATGCAAGCCGTATGGAAAAACAACATAGTTGTGGCTGGCGATAGAACGGTCAGCTGCTTCCCATTCACGCTGCCTTACGGCGAGGACTTCGATGGCTACCTGCACGACGACAGCCACTGTTTCGGATGGACTAACTATGGCGAGATTGGCCAATATATCGAGAACTACCAGCGCCACAGCGGTTCGCTGTCACTCAATATGCGTACCCTGAATCTACCCTCCGGCAAGAAACAATTGCTTGCCAGCCCGCGCTTCGATGCCCCCGGCAACCAGCTGCTGGTGTCGTTCTGGGCCATGCTGCCAGCCTACTCCGGTGCCGCCACCGACACCCTCTTCCAGGCCGGCGTGCTATTCAACCACGACACGATGGACTATGACCATGTGGCAGCGAACACCATCCCAATGCTTACCCTCCTCGGCAGCGACGCCTCCAATACCTGGGTGCACTACCAGTTCACCACCGACGCCCTCGCCGACACCACTCCGGCCAGCATCACCCTCTCGCTGGTGCCTCATAGCTCCTCCTGGTACAACTGCTACATCGACGACATCGAGGTCTCCTTCATTGCCGCCGGCCAGGATTCGGTGCCGCCGGTGGTGGCCGTCACCGGCCCCTTCAGCGCCGATGCCTTCCTCGACACCGCCACATTCACCGCCACCCTGATACAGGGCGACACCGCCGGCCTCACCTACACCTGGCACTCCTCCCTGACGGGACAGACCTATACCGGTGGCAGCCAGTGGTCGATGGTATATTCCGTGGTGGGTGTGGACACCATCCGTGTCATAGCCACCAACCTCTATGGCACCGACACCGCCGAGCACATCATCACCGTGAGCGACAACCTTACGGTCTCCATTCGCGGCACCGCAACCGCCTATGTCGGCGACACACTGCGTTACACCGCCGTCGTCAGCGGTCCCGACGCCACAGCCCTCTCCTACAGCTGGCACTCCTCCATGGCCGCTGCCGGCCTGGCCACCATGACCCCTGCCGGCAGCACCGCGACCATCGTCTACTCCGCCAACGGCACCGACACCCTCACCCTCACGGTCAACAACGCCCACGGCCCGCACATCGCCACACACATCGTCACCGTGCAATCGTGCGGCATCATCGCCTCGTTCCCCTACAGCGAAGACTTTGAGAACTACGGCTGGCAGAACCGCTCGGCCTGCTGGCTGATACGCACCCCCACAGGATTGATCGACAACGAATGGCGCCGCACCAACGCCGGCAACAACAGCAGCCCCTACTGCATGTACTCCAACGGCAACAGCACAGGCCGAGCCTACAGCGCCTGGCTTATCTCTCCCGCCATCGAACTGCCCCACGATGGCGACAGCATCACCTTCAGCTTTGCACACCGGATACAATATATCGACCACTTCGCCGTGCTGGTAAGCCCCACCGGCGACCCCTGGTACGACAGCTTCACTGACACCCTCTTCCTCGCAACCAGTACGGGCTACATCATCAACTGGTCGACCGATAGTCTCTCGCTCGACGCCTACCGCGGCCGCCATATCCGCCTCGCCTTCGTCCACTACAGTGCCAACGGAAGCATGGGAGCCGTGCGTATCGACGACCTCTCCATCGTTATCAACGCCACCCACGTGGATCCGCCCGTGCCCGACACCGTCTGGCGCACGGTCACTGTAACGGCCAACGCCAGCGGCATCTGCGAGCCTTACGGCAGCGGTATCTATGTTGACAGCAGCATGGTGGAGATTGGCTACCATACGGCCGACACCGCCACCGTTGGTGGCCACTGGCAGTTCCTCGGCTGGAATGACGGTGTCACAGAGAACCCCAGAGATATCCTTGTCACCTCCGACACCGCCATCGTCGCCCTCTTTGAATGGGTGGCCGACAGCACCGAGGGTATCAACGAACTTTCAATTTTCAATTCTCAATTTTCAATTTACCCAAATCCCGCCAGCAAGACGGTGACCGTCGAGACCGACCAGCCCTCCACATTGACCCTGACCGATGCCACCGGCCGCGAGTGCGGACAGTGGAAAGTGGGAAACGGCAAGACCACCCTCGACATCAGCCCTCTCTCCGCGGGTGTCTACTTCGTCCGCCTCTCCACATCCCCCACCATAAGAAAACTGATAATCAGATAGCACACATCCAAAACGTTAACAATTATGAAACTTCACATCGTCAAAACCATCGCCGCAATGTTATAAATTTCAGTAAATAATCCGGCCCATACCTGCGACAGGCGCGAGTACGCCTGTCACGGCCTTATATCAAGATACAATGTTCCTTTTGATTTCGTTACGGAAAGTTATCCACAGGGGGGGGTAATTTTATGTGCATCCGCCGCACATTGGCACTCGGGAACGAAAAAAAAGTTATTATCATATGTCAGATTTGACCTCCCGATTACGTATACTATTAGTAGAAGCATATTTCTTTGTTTAATCTGATAAAATCATTTAAACCATGAAAAAAATATTATACATTTTATCCTTTATCGCTGCGGCAAGCAGCACTATGGCTCAAGGCGGCTTTTATCATCAAGTCGGCGACACGGTGCGCGGCAAGTGTCCCATATACCAGTACGAACAAGGCTTTTGGCCCACCCTCAACGCAAGCAACCACACCGACAGCCTGATCAACACCGCTTTCAGCACGTTCGGCTATATGAAACACACCACCAATACTCCGCTGAAGGTGATTGGCGTAGCCTCGACCTGGGCACGACTGGACAGAAGCAATCCAACGAGTATGCAAGAGGATATGGACACCAGCATCGACGGCACGCTGTACTATGTGCTGTGCGACGCCACCGCAAGTGGGCCGGTAGAGTTAGCGCGTGTCTGCTGGTCAGACGATTACATAACCCATCCCAAACGCTACATGGAGCTGCCATTGAAAACGGGACTCTGCTCCAACATGGAGGACCATGATACCATTGTCTCGCTGCGCGAATACTATTTCGACAGCGCCATCACCGTCACGGACTCGTTCTACCTAGGGTGTGTAATCCCGGATCCAACCGTTACCGATTTCAATGGCTTTTCATATATTGCGTCTCACATGTGGAACTACTGCACCTATAGTTCCATGGATGATAACGGAACATACAAGGAATGTGCAACGGATATGCCGGAGTTCACCTACTATGACTCCTCAAGGCTTGATAACATGTGGCACTACACCACCCGTAAGTTTTTCCAGCTGGTGTTCCCCATCATCGAAGTGGACACAACCATAGTTTGCAACGTGCCTGGGGATCCGCAGGTGGCTTATAGGGACAGCCTCATGGTGAGGGTGGAATGGTCGGACACCAGCAACGCCCGCTGGGAGGTGTCGCGCACCGCGCCGGGCGGCAACCCCGACGCCGGACTGATCACTCCGACAACGAACCCTTACATCGAATATACCGACATCGACAACGACAGCACCTACGAGGTCTATGTACGCGGATACTGCGTGGCAAGCGTCTGGGAAGGCTGGAGCGACTGGAACACGCCCTGCCTCATCGATTCGTTACCCACACCTCCTACGCCCCCGGATTCTGTGGGCATCGCTACCATCGAAACAGCCGACTTTTCTCTTTTCCCCAACCCGACCACCGGCAAGGTCACCATCCAAGTCCAGAATTCAAACTTCATAATTCAGCATTGCTATCTTACCGATCTCACCGGCCGCCGCGAGGAAGTCCGCCTCACTCTTGACGGTCCCAACCGCTACACATTGGATCTCACCTCCCGCCCCCAAGACACCTACCTGTTAACCCTCACTACCGCCGACGGCTACCAGCACACGGTGAAACTGATCAAACAATCGGACAGCTTTGGAAAGTAATTTCCTTTTATCACAATAGCCATCCAAAACCATGCACCCTTTCTTGCCACGGCAAGCGCTCATATCGCTTGTCGTGGCTTCATTATTCTGGCTACTCTCCTGTGTGTCAGCTCCGCCATTGTTACCACAGCCAGTCTTGTTGCTTGTCGGGGGGGTATTTTAAAAGACATTTTTTTCAACAGTAAGCAGCAAAAGGCTCTTTTGTGATGTCTATAAGGGTAGAGAAATGTTAAAAAAATGAGCCGAAAAGGCACCTGGCGGCTCTTTATAATAGAAAGCAGCTACTGATAAGCCACGACTTTACGACCTTACGACTTTACGACAAAAAACAAAAAAAAATATGAAGACAAGACATTATTTCATCCTGCTGTTGGCGGCACTGCTGGTGCCACAGTTCGCTATGACGCAGACACCATGCGCTCCTGAGGCGTTGCCCTTTGTCGAGGGTTTTGAAGGCACAGTGGGTATGCCCGACTGTTGGTACACCATGGCGGGCAGCGCCGGCACCCTGCCGCAACGTGACATGCAATACAAGCATAGCGGCTCCTACGGTGTGAAACTCAATGGTGGCAGTGTCGTTTTGCCTTTGATTGACGCGCCGATAGACAGCTTGGAACTCTCTTTCTGGGCCAAGAATGGCACTGTCAACGCCTCGCTGGACCTCTATGTGGGGGTGGTGGCGGTCGACTCGCTCGGCACTTCTACTTTCATTCCGGTCGACACGGTTGCCGTGTCGCACTACGTCGACTGGGTCCCTGTGGTGATTCGCCTCGACCACTATACCGGTCCCTCGGGACGCCTCGCCATCAAGACGGCAATCGACTATATTACCTATATGTATATTGACGATGTCGCGGTGCACCGCATCTCCCCCTGCCCGACCGTTCTGTCGGTCACTACCAGCCATGTGACCGATACCGCCGCCACGGTGCATTGGCCCGCGGGTGGCGCCACCGGCTACGAGGTGGCCTACGGACTTGCTGGGTTCACCATCGATGCCTCCCATATCGTCGGCGGCATCACCGCCGACAGTGTGACATTGGGCGGTCTGCTGCCCTATACGGTCTATGATGTCTATGTCCGCTCGCTCTGCGGCGGCGAGCAGGCCAACTGGTCGATGGTGCGCTCGTTCCGCACATGGTGCAGCCCATTCAGCACGCTGCCCTATGCCGAGGACTTCGACTCCTACAGCGGGAATCCCAAGGCTACGGAGTTGCCCTGCTGGCGGGGAGACGTGGGGTCGAACACTTGTGTGTGCGGTCTCCCTTATGGTGGTGGGCACTCCGGCGGGCAGGCGCTGCGCTGGCGGTGGAGCATCTACGATGAAACCGAACAATATGCCACTCTTCCCCCCGTCAATACGACCGCCCTGCCGCTGAGCACGCTGCAGCTCTCGTTTTGGGCAAAGAACATGGAGGATACGTACAACCTCTACGACGAAGCCCGTGTGGTGGTGGGTGTGATGAGCGACCCCGAGGACCTCGCCACCTTCCAGCCGATGGATACGGTGAATATCCTTGGTTACGACTGGCACCGGTACGATGTGCCGCTCAGCGGGACTGGCCAGTATGTCGCCATCAGGAGCATTCCGGGCGACGGCACGAGAGGGCAGTGGGTGGCCTTTATCGACGACCTCTTGATTGATTTGGCTCCTTCCTGCCCGAATGTGACAGGATTGAAACTCACAGGCCTCACCGCCACCTCGGTCACCGTGCGGTGGGACAACGGGACGCCCGGCGCCACATGGCAAGCAGTCATCGGTACATCGCCTTCCGACATCTCCAATCCCTCACCTCTCCCTTCTCCCTACTCATTTCTCACTTCTCCCGAGTGCACCTTCGACGGCCTTGTGGCCGAAACACCCTACTATGTCTGGGTGCGCGCCATCTGTCCGATAGGGAAGGGCGACACCTCGGAATGGGAAGGCCCCCTGATGGTGATGTCGGGTGCGTGGAACATGCGCCCCTATCACAGCGACACCCTCACCACGTGTGGCATACTAATCTACGATGACGGCGGCCGCGATGGCGATTTCTCCACCCAGATCTCCCAACTGGTCGTCATGCCCGACATACCGCACCATCTGATTCGCGTCACCGGGCAGTCCATCTTGATGTGCACTGCCGCCTCCCTTACCATTTATGATGGTGTCGGCACCTCGGGCGCGATCCTCTGGAACCAAAGTGTCAACGACAGCTACAATGTCGACTTCGGTCCCGTCGTTTCCGAATCGGGGCCTGTCACCGTCAAGTTCGAGGTCTATGGCGGTGCCAACCAAGGGTTTGTCTTGAACATCAGTTGCATCCCCGATACCTGTGTTGTCCATCACCTGAGACTCGACCCCACGGTGGCAGCTTCCGACACGGCACTGGCCCTCACCTGGGAGTGCAACGGTGCTTCGTTCTACGAGGTGGAGTACGGTCCCGTGGGTTTTGCCCCCGGCACAGGCACCCGGGCAATTACATCTACCAACAGCTTTGTCATCACGGGACTCTCCCCGTTCGACCGTCGCGAGGTGCGTGTGCGCAGTGTCTGTAGCGAGGATGCCGTGGGCGAATGGGTGCGCAGTATCTTCACTACACAGCCCTGCGCCAATGCCGTGTTCCGCGAAAACTTCGACTCCACTCTGGTCGAGAATCTCATTCCCGCCGGTCCCATCGGATTCAACGGTAGCTACTACAGCTATGTGCAAACGCTTATCCCCCCCGAATATCTAGCCGGACTCGAGGACAGCATCACCGCTTTGGCCTTCCGTCCTATGGAATTTATTGAGGCCGACCACCTGAGCCGCGTTACCGTCTGGCTGGCCAATGTGCCCGACACCGACCTCGCGGGCGGCCCCATCCAGCACGACAGCCGTTTTGTCAAGGTGATAGATGCGGGCAACTTCTGCCACATGCCCACCGACGAGTGGCAGCCCTTCGGCTTCAACTGCAAATTCACATGGGATGGACACAGCACAATCCTTGTCGCCGCGCTGCGCGAGGACGGCGCTGGCGGCATGAGAACCGAGTATTCCGCCCACTATCGCTATAACGACGTTATCAATAGTATTGCCCGCGCATACTACATAGTCTCCTACTACCCCATCGGCCTCGACAGTATCCGCTATTATTCAGAGCCTTATTATAATGCCTACGGCACTTTCCTGACGGGCGACATCCGCCTCTACACCCACTGTCGGTTCGCTGATGCTCCCTCTAGCGACATCCCTGCCGATACCACAACTGTTGGCATCGCCGAACCCCTCACTCCTCATTTCTCACTTTACCCCAACCCCACCACCTCCAGTGTCACTATCCAGAGTCGCTGGACTCTCGCCTCCGCCATACTCACCGACATGATAGGTCGCCGCAAAGAGGTGCGACTCACGCCCAAAGGCTACTCAAGCAATAACACAATAACACAATCAAGCAATCGCACCTACACCCTCGACCTTACGGGCAATCCCAAGGGTGCCTACTTCCTCATCCTCACCGCCACTGACGGACAGCAGCACACGGCGAAGCTAATTAAACAATAGGAAGTTAGACAATAAAGAGAGGGGTGCCCGCACAAAGTGCGGGCACCCCTCTCTTGTGTTTTCCTGTGAATTAGAGCGAGAGACCACCGTCGACGCAGATGACCTGTCCGGTGATGTAGGTGGAGAGGTCGGAGGCGAGGTAGAGGGAGGTCTTGGCGACGTCGAGCTCTGTACCACCGCGGTGCAGGGGGATGTCATCCATCCAGCCCTTGCGCACGTCCTCGGGGAGCTGTTGGGTCATGACGGTTTCGATGAATCCAGGGGCGATGGCGTTGCAGCGGATGCCGCGGGAGCCCAGCTCCTTGGCGAGGCTCTTGGTGAAGCCCAGGATGCCGCTCTTGGAGGCCGAATAGTTGCACTGGCCGGCGTTGCCGTTGACACCCACCACCGACGAGGTGTTGATGATGGAGCCGCTGCGCTGTTTGAGCATCATGGGAGCGAAGGCTTTGCAGAAGTTGAAGACCGAGCGCAGGTTGACCTCGAGGACGAGGTCCCAGTCCTTGGGCTGCATGCGGAGCAGGAGGTTGTCGCGTGTGATGCCGGCGTTGTTGACGAGGACGTCGAGGCGTCCGAATTCTTTCTGCACGGTCTCGGCGACCTGGACGGTGGCGTCGTAGTCGGCGGCGTTCGAGGCGATGAACATCGAGCGGTGGCTGTGTTTCTGCAGCTCTGCGAGGGTCTCACGGCTGGCGTCATTCTCCTGAATGTCGGTGAAGATGACGATGGCGCCTTCTTCAGCGAAGAGGGTGGCAGTGCGCTTTCCGATGCCGCGTGAACCACCGGTCACGAGGGCAATTTTATCTTTTAACAGGTTCATGGTATCTGGTGTTATTTATTGGGGTTATCAATCAGTGCAAAGGAGAGCACGCCCTTGACGGCGGTCTTGCCGTTGACTTTGGCCTCGGCCTCGGCATGGAAGATGAGAGAGCGACGGTCGGTGATGCGGCCGCGGATCTCGATGGTGTCGCCGGGTTTCACGGGTTGGCGGAAGCGGGCTTCCTTGATGCCGCTGTAGAGGGGGATGCGGCCGGCAGCGAGTTCGTCGCGCACAAGGATGCACATCGACTGGCCCATGATTTCGCAGAGGATGACGCCCGGCACGATGGGGTTGCCGGGGAAGTGGCCCTGCAGGAAGAATTCGTCGCCACGCACATGGTAGTGGGCAATGGCGGTGTCGCCTTCCATGGTCACGTCGTCGACGAGCAGCATGGGCTCGCGGTGCGGCAGGAAGGTCTTGATTTCGTCTCTGTTAAGTATATCCATAACTTTAAACTTTAAACTCTAAACTTTAGGCTTTACGCAGTGCCACACACGAGTTTTGGCCGCCGAAGCCAAAGGTGTTGCTGATGGCGATATTGGCCTGATACTGGCGGG
>LXOW01177143.1_pt1 | contig 55644 bp, 43 predicted proteins | sample 1368591 | NCBI WGS metagenome assembly LXOW01 (sample SAMN04884650, study PRJNA319009) | bovine gut metagenome | isolation source: Cow rumen | host: Bos taurus | place: Italy: Legnaro (PD) | collected 2014-07-09
AGATGTGTATAAGAGACAGGTCTCAATCCTATACGGAATTTGACTGTTACCGGCACTTTTACGGCGGCGGCGACTGATTCAATTATTTTGCCAAAAAGCAATGGCGTTCCCATCAATGCGGAGCCAGCACCGTTTTTTGTCACTTTTTTTACCGGGCATCCGGCATTTATGTCAATAATGGCCGCGCCGTAATCCGCCGCCGCCTTGGCCGCCGATGCCATGCTGTACGGATCTGCCCCAAAAATCTGTACGGCGGCCATTTCGCCAGGGTACAGCTCCAGCATTTTGAAAGATTTTTTATTTCCGTATTTTATACTCTCGGCGGAAACCATTTCTGTGACAGCAAGTCCCGCACCGCTTTCCGACACAACACGGCGGAATGCGGAGTTTGTTATGCCCGCCATCGGGGCCAATGCCATATTGTTTTTGATAACGACATTGCCTATTTTTAGCGGTTGAATAAGGTTCATTTTATCCATTAAATTAAAACAGATTAATAGTAGTTGAGCGGTAGGTGTTTATACTTTTGTCTGTATTCATTCAAAGTAAGGATTTGTTCTGCAGGAATATTAGCAAAACGCAGTGATTTCAATGATAAGATCTGCCTGACCTCATCTTTTGTCTTATTAACGCATATCACATCAAATCCATAATCAAAAACAAGCTGGGACATGCTTATGCTTTGAGTACTTCTTACTCCACCCTTGCCCGACAAAAATTTGCTTACTTTTTGATCAAGCCATTCACCAATTTTTTTGTTTTGACCATATACAATAAAAAGCAAATCCGAAGCATTTTTCCATACTGCAAGGCACAGATAGACATTGTCANNCCCCATGTTTCTCTGTATTTACAAGCCTATATCCCAGATAATGCCCGGCCATAGAATCTCTAAGTTCATTTATAAATGTATCTGTATCACCTTTTCCATATTTTTCCTGAACCGTGGAAACTTCCTGAAGTATTGAATGTCCTTCAAGAAGAAAGTCCCTGTTTATTGGAACATAGTTTCCTTTATGAATCAAATCTTCCATTTTTATTTCCCCTTTTAAATATGTTCAATTACATAATCAGGTTGAATTTTTTCTTTTTCAAGAAAAGTCTTAATTCTAAGTTCAGTTATATCGCTTACAGACGGATTAATATATCCGCAAGCTGTCATATTTTCATAAACATAAGTTGCCTTATTTATTTTTTCAGGACTTTGAATCATTATGTAAGAATGGTGTCTTCCGTCTTCTTTGTTTATTTCATAAACAGCCTGCGCAGTAGTTCCGCTGCCTGCATAAAAATCCAAAATTAAAGAATCGCTGTGCAGGGAAGCCCGAATAAGAAACTTTATAAGCTCTACCGGTTTTGGAGTATCAAAAAATCTATAAAGTCCCAGTTTTTTTAAATCCTCTGTACCATTTCTGGAATAAAAGGGTAGAATTGATGGGATATTGTCTTCTGTTTCGTCAAGATATTCTATCTCGTAGGGTCGCCAGTTTTTAAAATGAAGTCGCCCTGCCTTATATAGCTGGATGAATTTTTGGGAAGAAGACCATTTCCGGCTTTTCAGCGGTGGCAATGACAGACCAATTTCAGGAATTTCAAGAGAGGAGGGCTTTCCCGGTACAGATAAATCCTTTGCAAAGAAAATCCTACCGTCCTTATCTACATTGCAATAGTTTTTAAGCCAAGTTATACCTCGTTCCGCTGTATATTTTTTTATAAGAGTCTTTAATGTGTCTTCCGGGATAAGGGAGTTCCTAACCTGCCTTTGCATATCAACAATCATATCCCGGTCTTCAGGTATATCCATTCTTCTTATTCTGAAAGGGGGGAGTTTCTTTTTATCCTTTGCAAAGCAGACAACATACTCATGCACTATGTTTATATGTTTTGCATTACTTCTCTGGGACTGTCTTGTTATAAATGATCCAACATAGTTGGATTTGCCGAAAACCTCAAAACATATTTTTGCAAGAGACGCAAGTTCATTGTCATCAATGCTTATGAAAATAGCAGATGACATTTTCATCCATTCTTTTGCAGCATACAGACGGGCTTTTATATCTTTTTCCCATGAATCATTACAGTCTTCATACGAAAATCTTGAAGAAGTATTATATGGAGGATCAATGTATATAAAATCAATACTGTTTTTAAATATTTCCCTTTTTTTGTTAAGACATACCAGGTTATCGCCTACGAAAATCTTATTACGCAGTTGTTCTTTTTCTTCATTTTTTTCAATACGTGATTGCTTCCCATAAGGGATATTACCACGAAAATCAGTTAAAGATTGCTGCATACATTATTTTCCCATTATTTCGCGGCGTTGGCAAAGACGGTGGTGGCTATGCCCTTTGGCATATCGGTATTGCAGGATTGTCCCTTTACCGAGCCGTCGCACACGCAGGACATGCTATAGGTCCTGCCTTTTTTCTGATCATGCCAAAGGAATGAGGAAATGTATTTCAACCCCTCTTTTGCAAATCTCTCATTGACGGAAAGACCTAGGATTGTGCTTTTTCTTTCCATTTCCCAGTCATAGAACATTCCGGAAATGTCTTCCATATTTTCCGACGGCCTTGTCCTCGCAGTGCATTTAGCATTGCTTATGATGAAATTCATTTCAACAAGATCTTTCGCCTTTAGGATACGGAAATTCGTCTTGTCCGCATTTTCAGGAATGGCAAAGGCAAATCCTGCCTCCTTAGCAGCCTGTCCTGCGTCAATATCCGTCCATGGATTAGCCATTCCGACAAGGTTTTTCCCCTCAGTCTTTAAATCATTTATTGTTCCGCAGCCGGACATTACGACAGAAAACAGACAAAAACATACTATGCACATAATTATCTTCTTCATAAAAATCTTCCTCAATTGCTAATTGCNNCATTACGACAGAAAACAGACAAAAACATACTATGCACATAATTATATTTTTCATAAAAATCTCCTCAATTGCTAATTGCTCATTGCCAACTGCTAATAGGAAAGGCGGAGAAAGTGCCTTTCTCCGCCTTTCCTACGGCGTAATGGTAAAATTGCCGTCATGGGCGTAATTAAACTCGCGAGGCTTGCGGTTTGCGACAAAGTTCTGCTCCGCACGGGGGGCATTTACAAGCCTCAGGACCTGAAGCTGGTATTTCGCACAACGCTCCTCAACGGCAAAGGCAGTCTCATGCGTGGTTATGTCGCTAAAAAGGATGTTCACCTCAAATTTTGCACGCTTTTCCTGTCCGGGCAGAGGCAATGGCTCCTTCTTCCTTACATTGCCTTTTTTCATATTCACACGCTTGTCATACCAGGAATGATATGCCTGATGTGCGATTATTCCGGCAAGCCACGTCTTTGTATAATAAGCATTCTTATCCGAGACTTCCACCACACGCTGCTCGCCTTCCTTGAAAAGACCAGTGGAAGGCCCAAGCCTTATCATCGTAATGTTGTCACGGATAAACTCATAAGTCTTCTTGTCAGCATTGTTGATTGCTTCAAGGGCTTCAAAAACAGCATTTTTGAATTTCCTGCCCTCTTTTCCTGTCTTTGGAAGAATTTCAAGCACAGCTGGCATATCCTGCGTACCGGGAGGCACTATTTCCTTCCTCTTCCTGCCTTTTTGCTGTTTTTCTACGGCCTGGTCAAGATTTTCCTCCTGATTTATGCCACGGAACTCGTCTATGTCACGCTTCAGCTTGTCCCCCCTGCCCATATAATAACTGGCATACCAGGTGGCGACAAAGAAAAACGCCGTTATCAGGACTATATTTATAAACGAAATGCCTTTTCTGTATTTAAACATGATCAACAATTACAGGGATTTGAGATATGCCTTGTAGAATGCCTCAAGAGCCTCGTCCGTGTCCTCAAATTCCAAAAGATGCTTGCGACAGCCACTGCGGGAGCATACCTGCACCATTCCGCCATCCTTCAGTTCAAGGGCAATCATCTGTGAACCGCACATATCGCATTTCCTTGTGCTTTTGAGATCGGCATCACAGTGCGGACAGCGGAAGCCGGCCACATTGCCATGAGGAGGTATCAGATCCGACTCAATGTTGTAGCTGCCATATTTTGAACTCAGATAGATTGGAGCGTTTTTTCCCGCATAAGTTATTTTAAGCTCTATTGAAGACACCCCATCCAATTTGTGTTCATCATTCATAAGGGATTTTCCACAATGGGGACATTTTACTTTTAGGCTGACCATGATTCTCTCCTTCTGCCACGCAGTTTTCTCAATATATTTATATTATAAATAAAATGCAATGGGAAAACAAAAAACCCTGCACAAAGGCAGGGTTTTTTCACAATTTCCAATTATCGCACTGGCTATTCGTATCTCAATGCCTCAATTGGAGAAAGCCTGGAGGCCTTTCTTGCTGGCAGATAGCCGAATATTATTCCGACCATTGCCGAGAATCCGAATGCCATAAGCACCGACGATGCGGAAATCGCAATTGCCCATTTGGCAATCTTGGCAAGCAGTACGGAAGAGCCAACGCCAAAGAGTATGCCTATCACGCCACCCAGTATTGAGACGATTATCGCCTCAATAAGGAATTGCAACAGTACCGCCCTCTTTGTCGCTCCAATGGCCTTGCGAAGGCCAATTTCCTTCGTCCTCTCGCTGACGCTTACAAGCATGATGTTCATAATGCCTATGCCGCCAACTATAAGCGATATTCCCGCTATAATGCCCAGAAGAAGACCGAATGTGCTTACCGTGCTGGTCATCATGGCCTGCATGTCCGCCATGTTCATAGTCATAATCGGATCGGCCTGATTTACCGGTGTCTTATGCTTCTTGCGGTATGCGGCAATTATGTCCCGCTCCACCTGTGGCATAAGATTGTAGTCAGAAACCTCAACCCATACGCTGCCTAGATAGCGGCTGCCGAGCAGTATTCGCATCGCCGTATTGAGCGGCACAACCACGACATCGTCCTGATCCCTGGGTCCCTGCGCGCCCTTTTTGGGAAGAATGCCTATGACAGTGAAGTTCTTGCGGTTTATCTTTACGATCTTTCCTATAGGATTCTCATTGCCAAAGAGGTCGTCCACGACGGTCTGCCCCAGAAGGCATACCTTGCTCAACTTGGTATCCTCATCGTCAGAAAAGAAACGTCCATAATACGGCTGCGCGTTGCGCATTCTGGCATAATCGGCCTGCACACCGTTTATTGAAGTGTTGGTGTTCTTGTTGCCGTAGACGACCTGCGCGTTTCCGCTTACCTCGCCGTCCACGCCTGTAATATTCTCTATGTTGCGGAAAACCTTCAGGTCATCAAGGTTTATGCGGCTTACAGCTCCCCTGCCGACAGATACGCCCCTGGCCCTCCAGTTGCTCATAACGCCAAGAAGGTTCGTTCCCATTGACGCCATCTGCTTCTCAATGGATTTCTGGGCACCATTTCCGACGGCAAGCATGGCTATGAGCGCTCCCACGCCGATAATTATGCCGAGCATGGTAAGCAGGGATCTGGTCTTGTTGCTTATGATTGAGGAAACCGACGAGGACAGATTCTCCTTCAGCTCCCTCCATTTCAGGGGGAAGCTCTTCGGAACCCGTATGCTGCCCTTGTCCTTCGGATCCTGTTTTGGAACACGGCGTATGTCCTCGACAATCATTCCGTCCTTGATCTTTATCTGCCTGTCAGCCTGTGCGGCGATATCCGGGTCATGTGTGACGAGAACAACGGTTATGCCCTGTTCCCTGTTCATCTTGCGGAATATTTCCATTATCTCACCGGACTGATGTGAGGCCAGGTTTCCGGTAGGCTCGTCTGCGAATATTATCTTGGGATTGTTCACCAACGCACGGGCTATTGACACACGCTGCTGCTGTCCGCCGGAAATCTGATTGGGCTTGTGGTCAAGCCTGTCCGAAAGATCAACCTGTGCGAGACGCATTTCCGCCGCCGTAGGATCGCCTTCCTCACCCAGGTAGATCTGTGGCAGTTCCACGTTCTCCTTGGCGGTCATCTTCGTAAGCAGATTGAATTGCTGGAACACGAATCCGATAATCTTCGCCCTTATGTAGGCCGTCTGTGAATCGTTAAGGTCGGAAATTTCCGTTCCAAACAGCTTGAACGATCCGGCGGACGGCTTGTCCAGCAGGCCGAGAATGTGCATAAGCGTGGACTTTCCCGACCCGGAAGGGCCGATTATCGCGACAAATTCGCCCTCGTCAATCTGCAGATCAATACCTTTGAGAATCTCCAGTGGCTCACCGCCCATCTGGTAGATCTTCTTGATCTGTTTAAGCTCTATCATCATAGGATTTTGTCCTGATCAAACAAGTCTTATTTGCGGGGAGCTGCCGATCCGCCGCGTGCTCCGCCGGTGCTTCCGGACTTTCTGTTAGCACCAGGTCCCTTGGGCATGAATGGATTTGTCCCTTCCTCCGTCTTGTTGGCGGATTGCGAGACATATCTTGTGCGTTTGAAAAGGACAACGTCCCCTTCCGCAAGGCCGGAGGTTATTTCCACGCCTCTTTCCGTAGTCGCTCCTGTCTCAACATCCTTGTAAATGGGCTGCGTTGTCTTGTCAATGGCAATCACAACGGCAGTCTTTCCACTGGCAGGATTGATTGTTACGGCTGTGGCAGGAACTACCAGGAACTCCCTTGAATCGGTAAGGCGTATCTTTATGTTTGCCGTCATCTGGCTCTTGAAGAAGGGAGGAATCTCGTTAAGGCGTATCTTGACCTTGTACTGAATGACATTGCTGGAGGATTTTCCTTCGTCGGCAATTCTCATTATCTTTCCTTCAACGGTGGTTTCAGGATATGCGTCCAGGTTCACGAGGGCTACCTGACCAACCTTTATCTTGCCTATGTCGCTCTCGTCAACGTTTCCTTCAACAATAAGGGTATCGGAAAGGGCATATATGACCTTGCTGCCGGATACGGTCTCGCCGTTCACGGCATCCTTCAGAATTATTGTGCCGTTTGCCGGAGATGTTATCTTTATCGGCTTGTAGGAGTTTTTGTAATGTGCGTATTCCTTTGGGCTAAGGCTGCGGGCGGCATCCAATATTGCCACGCGGTCGCTGGAACTCATTTCTGCAAGAACCTGTCCGGCCTTGACCTTCGCACCTTCCTCAACCATGAGCTTCTCAATCCTTCCGCCTGTGGAAGGGGTTATGTCTATGCGGTTCTCAGGAGCTACCGCACCTGTGGCCTCAACATATTCAGCCATATCCTCAAGAGTTACCCTGGCCTCACGCCAGTTGTTGTTCTCACTGCTCTGCTTGTGCTTCTGGACTATGGCCATTACACCTATCAAAAGGACTATTACTGCGACAACTATAATCACTATTTTCTTTTTCATTTTTCAGGCTCTCCTTTATTTTTCAAGGGTGACGCCGAGCAGGCTTTCAAGGTTTATTCTCTGCTCATTCGCGGTCTTAAGATACTGCAGCTGATTCTGCTGCGCATCCACGAGGCTTTGCTCTACGGTCTCAAAGTTTATGAATGACATATTGCCGGCCATATAGTTTATCTGTGCTTCCTTGTAGCGTTCCTCATTGGCTTCAAGAACCATTTTTCCGGCTTCCACTGTCTCGCAGGCGTTCAAAAGGCTTGCATGTGCGCTGCGCAGATTTGTTTCAAGGTTTATCTTTGCCTCGCGGTAATTCTCCTCTGCGGCTGAAAGGCCTGACTTGGCGGCCTTTATGTTGTCATAATGATGGGTAAACCAGCCGGAAATGAATGGAAGGCTCAGGCTTACGCCAACGCTCCAGTTCTTTGTCTCCCCCCATACAGGACGCTGACCGCCCCATCCTACGCTTTGGCTTGCCTTTAGTTCCGGATACATTCTGGCTTTAGCACTTTTTACGCTTTCCTGGGATTTCTGAAGGCTTATCTTCTGACTACGCATTGAGGGGGACATTTCCAGGGCGTTTTTAAGCTGCTCCTCCGTGAATGTCCTGTCCGGATTTTTAAGGGTTGCCTTTACGGTTATATCCCTGTATTCATCCTCGCCCATTGCCGCAAGAAGTTCCCTTCTCGCGTTTTCAAGGGAACGGTCGGATTTGTGCTTGCTCACCTTGGCCTGATTGTACTGGGCCTGTGCGAATTTCATATTTCCGAGGCTTTCCCTGCCGCTGTCATATTTCAGCTTGGTTATATTGGCGTTTTCCTTTCTTATCGCAAGAACCTTCTGGTTTACCTTGACCTGTTCCTGCTCCACGAGCAAGGTCATAAACTTGGAATAAAGTGTTCTTCTAAGGGATGCGGATTCGGTCTCGTAGGAGATTTTAGCCTGCTCATAATTGAGCTTGGAAGTGCGGTAGCTGGAATTTACGCTGGCACTCCAGATATTCTCGCTGGCTGAAATGCTCAGGCCGCCGACATCTCCACGTCCGCCGCCGGTGAAATGGTTGTTTCCGCTAATTCTGTAGCTTAAGCCGCTTAGGCTGAAGCTGGGCAGATAACTGCTGTTGAAGGCATCTTTTAATGTGTATTCGCTCTGTTCCAGGGACTTGCGCTTGGCCTTTAGCGAGGGATTGTTGGCAATAGCCGCCTTTACGCAGTCTTCCCATGTAAGCACCTCGCCGGAAAATGCCGGCATAGCCATAGAAAAGGCAAAACACAATACAAGTGCCAGGCTTGTATATGTATTTTTTTTCATAATCATTATATATAACGCAGACAATACGCCTTTTATTGCATTTTTGCAAATATCAATGCAATATGGCGTATCGCTTTTATTATATTGTACCTAAATTTTGCACATTTTAGGCATTTTTTTTGATTTTTAAATTTTTTTATTGTTTTTTAAAATCGTATAAAAAATTTCAATTTTTAAAATTTTGATTTAAAACAACATTTTTTCAATTTTGTGATTTTAAAGCACATTTTTTTATTTTTTGTTGTTTTAAACAACTTTTTTTGCCTGATACCTTTTTATACTATTGAGGCAGAAAGGACTTACACCCTGCTGAAACCGGGGAACATTCCCAAGTCCTGCTACCTGTTCCAGGTATAGCAGGTATACGCAAATTGATTATATATGAACCCAGACCGCCCCCAGCCGAGGTGTTTCGCTGTGCCTGCAAAGCCCTGGCATCCCCGTAGCTGGCACCACTGGATGCGTTTATATATTTTATGGTGAAATAAGAAAGATTGCTTATTCCTATATCAAGCTCATGCAAGGGAGATGATGATGAAGAGCCTGCATAAGTTCCAGTCTTCATATATAACCGTTCCTGGGCTGAAGCTATTGCGGAAAGGGCATCTATTGCCTCTGCCGCCCTTGATTTCTCTACGGATTTAAAGTATTGCGGCATTGCTACCGACGCAAGTATGCCCATTATAAGCACTACTACCAGTAGTTCTATCAATGTAAATCCTTGTCTTATCGTCTTTCTCTCGGTTTTAAAATTTGATTCCATAGTATACGCCGCCTTTATGGCAAGTATACTATATACGCCGTCTTTATGGCAAGTATACTATATACGCCGCCGCGACGCACAGCTTTTTGATGTTTGCCTCTAACTTTATTTTTTTACACAAGGAACGACCTGCCTTTCAGGAAGTTTGATTTAAACAGTTTATTTTGACATTGAAAACTCCGTGATTACAAGTACTCTCACGGAGTTTTTATGGCATGGTTTTAAAACGGGAAAAAACGGAAAATATTAATGTATAATATTAATGAAGGCAGAAGACGCTGCCTTCGCAAATATTTTTCAGATTTTTCCATTTTGAGGTAATACAGATGATAAACCACAACAGGGAAGTCATACTTTTCGGCCTGCCGTCAGATTGATGTCTGTATAACAGCAAAAGAGGTGGCGGATATTTATTATTTCGCAAAAAAACAGCTGAAAGGACAGGAAAACGCCGACAGCAAGGCAAGGGCAATAATCGCAAAAATTCTTTCCCTGTTTGAGGCAATAGACACTTTGGGAAAAGACTGTCAGGATGCTATTGCAATAAACAACAGCGACTACGAGGATGCCTTAATGATAGCTTCCGCAAAACGGTCAGGCATTGACGGCATAATAACAAGGAACACGGAGCATTTCCGAGCCGCGAATATCCAAATAATGTCGCCAAAGGAATTTGCAGAAGGATTATGATTGAACTATAAATTGATTGCCCATTGAAAAAGCCCCTGCCTTTCGGCAAGGGCTTTTTAATAGGAACTCCTCAACTGCTAATTTCTAACTGCTCATTGCCAATTGTCGGTTATGCTCACGTCTACACGACGGTAGCATTGTCCGGCTTTACAACCGAGGTCGCCCTGGAACAAGCCTTCGTCTATCTTCTTGTTGCTGTAGGCTTTTACAGTTATGTTTTCCTTTGGAATGCCGTTGCTTACAAGATATTGATAAACAGATTTTGCACGTTGTTTTGACAGTTCCGGGTTCTTTGCCGTCTCATTGCCACCGTTTGAAGAATAGGCCTCTATAAGGATTTTTGCATTTCCGTCAGTTTTCTTGTACAGTTTGATGAAAGAATCAAGCATAGGCTGATAATACGGCAATACTTCGCTTTTGCCTATCTGGAACAACAGTCCGGCAGATGGAATTGCCATTGTTCCGCTTTCCGCATACTGTTTTTCTGCCCCTGCGGCCTTTTTTGCATATTCTTCGGCACTAAGCTCGCTGAATTTCTCGTCAGATGGCCTTATGGCGACAACTGTCCTTACCTCATTGTCCGCATTTATCGTCTCATCAACGGTATTTGCAACAGTGTCGTCTGCGACAATTACGGAATCTGACACTTTTTCCTCGGCGGCTATTTCCTTTACAACTGTTTCAGGCTTGACGGAATCAGACACAGGAACTTCAGTCTTTCTGCCCTTTCCGCCGAACATATAGCGTATTCCGGCATCCGCTCCGAAGCTCTCACGCTTGCTGCCGCTCTCAATCGTAGCGGCGGCATGCCAGTACAGATTGCTTGTAAGCTGCATGTTCAGGCCTATCCTGCCCTCTATCGTGTCGCCTGCAGTCTTGACCTTTTCCGTATTACCGGCATAGCTTACCTCTTCCTCGCCGCTTATTGCCTGTATGTATGATATTTCCGCATAAGGCTCTGTAATCAGTCCGTTTCCGTCCTTCCATGAATACGCGACATTCAATGTGCCTATTCCGGTTATGTATGACGCTCCGCCGAATTTTATCGTCCTGTCCTCAATGTTTTTGACTTCAACTTCCTTCGCGCCGACATTCATATACTGTATTTCAGCCTTTGTCTCAACTTTCCAGCCTGTGCCGTTATGACGCATGTCAAATGCGATTCCGGCCTCGCCACTTGCCGCAACAAATGTCCTCTTCGGGCTGAAATCAAGCCATTTGCCCTCTGTCGCACTATATGCGGAATAGTCCATGTCATTGCTGCCAGCCCTGGCGGTCAGGTCAACAAAGAATCCGCTGTCGGAAATGTATGTAAGGTATGCTCCGCCGAGTATTCCTGTTCCATAGCCCTTGCTTTCCAGTTCTCCGGACTTGTTCTTGCCCTCTATTCCGCTTATATTGGAGCTGCCTGCCATAAGACCCAGGTACATTCCGTCGGAAATGCTGAAGTCATATCCAGCTTCCATGCCGGAGGCCTTCATGTCCGTTTCAAGCCTGTCCTTCAGCGTTATGGACTTGTAATATCCCCTTGCCCACGCTCCCTGCGTAGCATCAGAGTTGCCCATAATTCGCAGATCGCCAAGGCGTTTCTGCAAGGAGTTTAATGCTACGTTTATCGCCACATTCGCTATTTCTGGGGCTGCCGTGGCTGTCCTGGCTATCGGGGTCATTTCCTCCGTGCTATGCAGATAGTAATCATTGCCGTTTCCGTTCACGTCTCCCCTGTCAAGGACGTACTCGTACCAGCCTGCGTCAAATTTTCCGCCTTTCAGACTAAATGTGCCGTTGGCTGCCGCTCCGCCGGAATATTCTACCAGTTTTAGACTGTCGTCCTTGATTGAAACGCCGCCTTTTCCGACGTTTTTAAGGCTTAGCAGCGTGTTTCCATTATGCGTTCCTGTTATTATGATCTTGTCGCTTTCGGACGGATCAGACAGGGAAACATTCATTCCTATAATTCCGCCGTTTCCGCCAAGATTCTGCATTGTGAGCGTTGCCGGGGTTGCCTTGTTTATTCGGGCAATGGTTATTTTTCCGCCATTGTTCAGTGAATTGTCGCCGGAAAGGGTATGCGTTCCAGTTATGTACGCCGTACCTCTGTTCACTGTCAATGCGGAGGCAGTGCCGTCCTTGTCAAGCCACATATTGCCGCCGTCAAGTACAGTACCGCTGGCATTTCCGCCGCTGTTTATCCACTGATTCGCACCGTTATTTACTACGGTATTGTTTGCCGTTCCACCATTGTTCACCGACTGAGTGCCGCCATTGTTCAAGACAAATCCGCTTGCCGTGCCTAAATGCAGGGACATTGCCTCGCCGTTCTGGTTTACTCCGGAAATATATGTGTCCGCACCGGCATAAACATCCGCATTTATGTTGCCACCTGACGACTGAATCACGTCAGAAGCATATCCACCGCTGGCTATGTTCAATGTTCCACCATAATTTACGGTAGCCGAATATGAGCTTCCGCCACTATGCACATTCTGTGCCGCACCGCTGTTTATGATTACATCTTCAGCCATTCCACCGTCGTATATATTCTGAGTGCCGCCGTTTAGCGTTATCTGATAGGCTTCGCCGTACTCATAAATATTCTGTGTGCCGTTTATTACGGAAACAATATTCGCCCTGCCGCCGGAAAGATTCTGTGTTCCGCCTTTTATATCCGTGGCATTGACAGTGCCTCCGGCATAAACAGTCTGCAATCCGCCTGTGTTGATTACTGCTCTGCTCGCCGACGCTCCGTCATAAACAATCTGATTTCCGCCGACATTTACCGTAGTGAAGTTCGCGTTGCCGCCGTTGGAAACTATCTGCGAGCCTAAATTATTTACTGTCGCATTGCTGGCTATTCCATCGGAAAGTATATGCTGCTGGCCGCCGTTAAATATTGTGGCATCTGTGTCCGTAGCACCCGACGATACAATTTGGCTACCGCCGGATATTATCATTCCGCTAGTGTCGCCGCTTGTTGCCTGGCTGCCGCCGCTTTCAATTACGGTATTGCTTACAACGCCGCCGGATTCAACGGTCTGAGAGGCTCCGCTTAATATTATATTGTTGACCGCACTGCCGCCGGAGGAAACAAACTGCCATCCGCCAACATTTATTGTCGTGTCACTGGCAACGCCTGCTGACTTTATGTGCTGGCTTCCGCCACTATTTATTGTAGCTGATACGGATAATCCGCCCGAAGAAATAATTTGCTGGCCGTTTTCGTTTATAACAGTATTGGAGGCTGTGCCACCAGATTCTACTGTCTGCTTGCCGCCGCTGCTTATGGTTGTATATATCGCATATCCGCCCTCTTCTATCAGCTGCGAGCCGCCGGAATTTACTACAGTTGATATTGCACTGCCCTCGGAATATACAGTCATGCCAGCCTCTTCTTTTAGGCTAGAATGTCCGCTGTTTATGATTGTGCCGTATGCCTTTCCGCCGCTGTATATGTCAAGATAGCCATATTCGTTCATTACAAAATTTGAAGCAACTCCGCTTATCAGGCTGAAACTCTGCCCATACTGGTTCGTGCCTGTGATATAAGTTGTTCCTATGTACTCATTTTTGCCACCATATCCTGTGCCTACGTCTACACTCAAATCTCCGCCAGTTTCCTGTATTACGTTTATTGCGCTGCCGCCAGCTCCGAATGGAGATTCTCCATTGCTTGTGGCTATGTAATTGTAAAGTATGCCTCCATCGTGTAGCCAAACCCCCTTTCCATTAATTATTAGATTGCTGGCTACGCCGTTTATAACGCTAAATTCGCTTCCTCTCTCGTTTATTCCAGTTATATAAGTTGTATCGCCTGAAGCAATGTCAAACCCAAGCTGGCCGCCGCTGTGCTGGATTACGTTTGTGGCACTTCCGCCGGATCTGACGGAAAGCTTTCCACCACTGTTTACCGTAGTGCTGTTAGCCAACCCGCCGCTGGAGACTATCTGATAACCCCAGCTGTTTACTGTAGCATTATTTGCAATTCCGCCGCTGCTGACTTCCTGGAATCCGCCAATATTTATAACAGTGCCGCTGGCAATGCCTTCTGAAAGAATATGCTGCTGGCCGCCGGAGAGTATCGTCGCACTTACATCAGTAGCCCCTGCGGAAACATACTGTATGCCGGATATTATCATTCCGCTGGTGTTTCCGCCGGACGATATTACCTGACCGCCGCCGGATTCCACAACCGTGTTGCTTACAACTCCGCCACTATGTACGACCATTGAGCCACCACTGCCGACAATGTTGTTCACGGCAGAGCCGCCCTCGGAAACAAACTGCCAGCCACCAATATTTATCGTAGTGTCGCTGGCAACGCCTGCGGACTTGATGTGCTGGCTTCCACCGCTATTTATTGTCGCAGATACGGATAATCCGCCCGATGAAATAATTTGCTGGCCGCTCTCGTTTATAACAGTATTAGATGCACTGCCACCGTTGGAGACATGTAAATAACCAGAACTGTTTATACTAGTACTATTAACGACACCGCCGCTGGAAACATACAGTATACCACCACTGTTTACCGTAGTGGAGTTCGCATTACCACCGTTGTAAACTATCTGCGAGCCTGAATTATTCACTGTCGCATTGTTGGCTGTTCCATCTGAAAATATGTATTGCCATCCGCCAACATTTATTGTCGTATCGCTAGCCACGCCTGCTGACTTGATATGCTGGCTTCCACCGTTGTTTATTATCGCTGACACGGATAAGCCACCCGACGAAATAATCTGCTGTCCATTCTCGTTTATAACTGTATTGGATGTGTTGCCACCATTTTCTACAAATTGAGAACCACCACTGTTTATTATTGTTCCAACAACCTGCCCAACTGAATCAACTACCTGTGAACCTTGATTTATTGTTGTATTGCTTGCAGTACCGCCAGACCAAACTTTCTGATATCCGCCACTGTTAATTATCGTATTACTCGCAACACCACCCGTTGAAACATTTTGATAACCAAGGCTTGTCAAAACAGTATCTATTGCAATAGCACCGGAAGAAATTATCTGATTACCCTCATAATTAACAATAGCACTTCTTGCAATACCACCAGCAGATATGTGCTGATTGCCACCACTGTATATAATTGTAGAAACTGCTTGTGCTCCGCTTAAAACATATTCTTTTCCGCCTTTGTTTAAGGTTGTGCTATTGGCTACTCCTCCGCTGGAGACATACAAAACACCAACACTGTTTACTGTCGTATTATTGCCTACACCACCGATTGAGATATGCAATTTTCCGTTGCTATTTACCGTTGTGCTATTGGCTACTCCCCCGCTGGAGACATTCATAAAACCATAATCTCTTAGTGTTGTGTTATTAACAACACCACCATTTGAGACATACATATGACCAACGGTGTTTACCGTTGTGTTATTGGCAACACCACCACTAAGAATATATAAATAACCACTGCTATTTACCGTTGTGCTATTGGCTACTCCTCCGTTGGAAATATTTAAGCGTCCGTTATAATCAAGGTCAAATCCACTGGCCACACCGCTTTCAAGCATAAATGTTCTACTTCCGTACTTTCCATTTATATATGTCTGAGTATCTCCACCTATTACATCGCCAACGATTCCACCGCTATTCTGCACTACGTTTGTAGCACTGCCACCGCTGGAAACATACAAATAACCATAACGATTTATCGTTATGCTATTGACTACACCTCCGCTGGAAATATTAAGATAACCGCCCTCGCTTATCATTATATTATCTGCACTGCCACCACTGGAAACGTACAAATAACCACTCCTATTTAATGTCGTGTTTTCAGCTATACCGCCGCTAGAGACATCCATACGTCCACCATAATCTAGGACAAAACTTCTCGCTACGCCATTTTCAAGTCTGAAAGTTCCACTTTCATTTGTGCCGCTTATGTATGTCTGCGTATCGCCACCTATTACCGCACCACCTACTCCACCACCACTGTTCTGTACGACGTTTGTCGCACTGCCACCGCTGGAGACATACAGGACACCCAAACTGTTTACCATAGTGCTATTAGCAACACCTCCGGCGGAAACATCTAAACGACCACTATTATTTAGGATAAATCCGCTAGCTACGCCGTTTTCAAGAAAGAATGTTCCACTTTCATTTGTACCGCTTATGTAGGTCTGTGTGTCGCCGCCGATTACAGCACCTCCTACGCCGCCGTAATTCTGCACAACGTTTGTCGCACTACCACCACTAAAGACATACAGCTGTCCCCTACTATTTACAGCAGTGCTACTTGCTACACCGCCACTGGAAACTTGCAGATAACCCCAACTATTTACCATTGTATTATCAGTGCTTCCGCCGTTGTAAATATACATATATCCTGAAAAGTTTAATTTCGTTCCATAGACAATACCGTCACTGAGTACATACACACAACCATAACTGTTTACTGTTGTGTTATCAGCTACACCACCTTTGGAGACATACAGATAACCACTGGTATTTACCGTTGTGTTATTAGCTACACCACCGCTAAAAACATACATAAGACTTGAACTTACAGTTGTGTTATCAGCACTTCCTCCACTGGAAACATTTAATATTCCACTATATACCAAAGTACTGTTGGCCACACCCCCGTTGTTTATATGCATAACACCTACAAGCTCAAAATTTTCGGCTGAACCATAAACATCGATAATTGCACTTGAGACAAAATCACCACTTATTGGTCCTTTTACCAGCCAGTCGCTTTCCATTTGACCAGCTGAAATTGTCCTTTCTTCTCCCGCACTTATGGTACTTGTGTAAGCATACCCCGGCATTGCCATATTCTGCACCAACATTCCGCCCAGTGCGGCTGTGCGTAATGCCTTGCCGCCGCCATCTATGATTATTCTGCTGGCGGCATTGTACAATGCGCCGTGGCTGGCACTGCTGTAAACGGTTTCGCTGATTACAAGCCCGCTACTGAAATAATAGCCGCAGCTGGGCTGGCAAAGGCTTATTGAAGACTGGTATTCAACGGCATTTTTGTTTGACATGGTGATGTTCCTTAAATTCAAAAAAATTAAATCTGGAGGAATAATCAGCTGAAAACTGTGGAATTTACGGCACAACACAACCCCACAAGGTAATTTCAGCCTGGTTTTTTGTATACACAATGTATATTGTGTCAACAAATTGTTTTATTTCTCGTATGAAAATAAATTGTTCAATTTGTGCTTATTTATGATNNGACAAATGTATACACAATATACATTGTGTTGCTATTTTCCTTATTTATTATAGCAAATACAAATAGGCAAGGTGCGGGGAATTATGCTAGATGCTGAAAACAAGTTCAGCATGACGGTATAAGGGAATTTCCATGGCGTCCCTCGCCCCTTGTGGTGAAGCCCGTCCATTATGGTAAAAACGACACAGTGTGTCGTTTTTAGGGCTGCAAGGCACGAAGCTGCTCGCCTGCATGCAACGTAGTGCTATTCAAAAACTGCGGTAGCACAAGGCCGGAAGAGGGAAACGCCAGAAAGGGTGAGGGGATTAAAGCGTCAATACGTTGTCGCTTTGACCTGCTATAATTTGTATATGATCGTGTGGCAGATAATTGCCGCCACGAACGGCATAAATATGAAATTTTACTCCGAAAATTTCATATAATCTAAATATGCCGATTGACGATTATTACAAAATGCAGAAACGAAATAAACCTTTTGGTATAGGTCAGGACATCTTCGCAAACATGAGAAGATCCTATTATGTTGACAAGACATTGCTTGTCAGGGACATAATATACAGTGATACAAGTGTAATACTGTTCACACGTCCACGTCGTTTTGGTAAGACATTGAACATGACAATGTTGCAGACTTTTTTTGAAAAACCATTGGACGGAAAGGACACTTCCCATTATTTCAAAAATCTGAAAATATGGCAATGTGGCGAAGAATACACGTCGGAACAGGGCAAGAGGCCTGTTATATTCCTTTCTTTGAAAGATTTGGAATATGGAAATTTCAGTGAAGCAGAAAAAGAAATAAAATCAAAAATCGCCGCAGAATTCCGCAGGCATGGAGAGCTAAAAGACAGCGACAAGCTGGACGAATATGAAAAATACACTTACAGGAACATATCCCTAAATTCTGATGATTTTAAGGAATGGCCTGCCTCACTGCGTTATTTATGCTCAATGCTGGAAAAACATCATGGAGAAAAGCCTCTGTTGCTTATAGACGAGTACGACGTTCCCCTGCAAAGTGCATGGCTTGCCGAAAAAAGTTATTTCAAGGAAATGTCGGCATTCATCAAAAACCTGTTCTCAGCCGCATTAAAGACAAATCCCAGCCTTTACAAGGGAATACTTACTGGCGTAACAAGGGTTTCCAAGGAATCCATTTTCAGCGGTCTGAACAATATAATCGTAAATACGGTTTTCAACAAGGATTTCAGCGAATATTTCGGCTTTACGAAAGAAGAAGTTTTCGATATGCTTGACTTTTATGGAGTACCAGATAAAAAGGAAGAAGTAGCCCACTGGTACGACGGATATATGTTTGGGAAAACGGAAATTTACAATCCTTGGTCAGTGATGCAATACATTTATTCAGAATGCGTAGCACAGCCATACTGGGTTAATACGTCGGCANNCAGGCATTGGAAATGATAGACAGTAAAAACAGAACCGTTATGGAAGAACTTGTGTCAGGCGGAACTGTTGAAACTGAAATAAACACAAACCTGATTTATTCTGAGATCGGCACTAGCACCGGCACGGCATATACCCTACTTGTGCAGACCGGATATCTGAAAAGCGTGCATAATGAAATAGACGACGGGGCATTGATTTGCGAGCTTAAGATACCGAACAGAGAACTAAGGACAATATATTTTAACGAAATAATAAAACGATTTGTCAAGGATGACGACGCAGGAAGAAAGGCAAGGGAACTGCGTCGTGCGATGACAAAAGGAAACGCGGAAAAGATAGAACAGCTTGTTCAGGATTACCTGATGTCATCATTGAGCTTTCATGATTTGACAGAAGAAAAAGACTATCACAATGTATTTCTAGGACTTGTATACATAGCGACTGACAATTACAGCATAAAGAGCAACCGTGAAAGCGGCGAAGGCCGATATGACATCGCAATGTTCCCAAAAAGAAACAATCTTCCCGGAATAATCTTTGAACTAAAGTATTGCAGCGATGGCGAATCTGTAAAAACTGACAAGACAAAATTGGAACAATTATTGACAAAATCCGCTGAGGATGCCTTGAAACAGATTGAAAGCAATGCCTATCTTACGGAATTAAAGGAAGCCGGGGCAACTCCTATTTTCAGATATGGAGCGGCATTCTGCGGGAAGAAGGCAAAAGTCATTCGCAAATGCGAATGACTTTTCAATTAGCAATTGAGGAATTTGTTTATAAAAAACATTTAGAAAAACTCTCCGTAATGCCCAAAATTAGTAATCTGGTGTCTCGTGGGTAAAAACAGTAGGGATTCCCGCCAACAACTTGCGGGAATGACGGATGGGAGAACATATCTGTGTTTCCTAAATTATTCCCAACCAAGGGAAACAGCCTGTCCTGACATTGAAAACTCCGTGATTACAAGTACTCTCACGGAGTTTTTATGGCATGGTTTTAAAACGGGAAAAAACGGAAAATATTAATGTATAATATTAATGAAGGCAGAAGACGCTGCCTTCGCAAATATTTTTCAGATTTTTCCATTTTGAGGTAATACAGATGATAAACCACAACAGGGAAGTCATACTTTTCGGCCTGCCACCCGCCACCAAGGACGTGCCGGGAATGTGGTACAAGGGCTATCCCATACACAAGGGCATAACGGAATCAAGCATGAATTTCGCCTCGCTCTACGCACATGAGAAGAACATAATACCCGACCAGAAGGAACTAAGGGCTGAATGGCTCAATTTCGTATATACGCTTTCCATAGCGGGATTCAAACTAAACATTCTGCCATTTCCGGCGGAACTCAACACACCGGAGCATCTTTGCCATGACGCCATATTTATCCGCGACGGTGGCATTATATACCGCGGACTGTGGATTCAGGGACGTTTCAGCGTGGAGGAACGCAAGATAGAGGGAGAGTATCATACCCGTCTTATCGCCAGCCGTCTGAACAAGACCATTGTTACAGTGCCGGATGGCTGCTATCTGGAGGGCGGTGAGATAAATTATCTAGTGACAAGGCAGGGCAGCTTTTACTTTGGCGGCCTTTCCCGTGCGAACAAACAGGGACATGACTTCGTACGCGAGATAATACGTCCTGACAATTACATTCTGATAGAATCAGAGGGATATCATCTTGACACATTGTTCACCCCGGTTGTTGACGCTGAGAACAACATGAAGGCGTTTATTATCGCATCAAATTCCGTAAGCAAGGCAAGCATGGACGCATTGAAGAGCCTGGGCTTCCCCGTGATTGAGGTTTCTCCGGAGGATTCCAGTGGCGAGGGCGACAGTCTTGGCAATTATTCCGTCAATGCCCTGATTGCCCCCGGAGTAATGGTGAACAGCAGCTATTTTGCCACCCCCGGAGTAGAGGAAAAGCTGGAATTGCTGGGAATCAGGCGTTTTGTATGTCCGCTGCCCAATTTCAAATACGCTGGCGGATCAGTACATTGCCTTACAAACGAGGTGTTCTAACGGTTTGCCGCCCTCTATCTTACAGGAAAGGGCGGCAAAATTAGCAGTTAGCAATGAGTAATTAGCAATTTAGGAAAGCCCTGAAAAACAAGTTTTTTCAGGGCTTTCTTATTAACCAAGTGTCTTTTTCAGCAGACGGTTCTTTTCCTCTTCAAGCTCACGGAACTTGGCCGTGAATTTCTTTTCAAGATCAAGACGCATCTTGTCTATTTCCGCCGTGCTGCGTTCAAGGTCGGCATAATACTTCTTTTCAAGCTCGTTCTTCTTCGCAGCGAGGGTTTCCTCACGTTTGAGCTTGTCCTCCCTGTTCTTGGCCATCTGTTCCTCAAGATGCTTCTTCAGCAGGCTTTCCTTTTTCTCAAACTCCGCACGCAGGTTCTGCCTTTCCGCATTGAGCATGGCTGCCTTCTCGTCTTCCCACTGATCCCTTGCGGCACGCATTGCCTTGTGGAAATCCTCAGTCATCTTGTCATATCTGGCCTTGGATTCCTCCTCCCGTCTGGCAAATTCCTTTTCAAGATCGGCACGGCGTTTTTCAAATTCCTTGTCAGTGTTCTGAACATGGCGTTTTTCCCTTGCGGAAAGCTGGTTTTCAAGTTCCAGCTGCCTGTCGGAGAAATTCTTCTGCATTTCCTTTTCCCGTTCCTTGAATTTCCTTTCCTGCTCCGCAAGACGGTTGTTGAACGAGATTTCCATTTCCTTTATCTCGTTCTCGGCTCGCAGCTTTATGGAATCCTCGCCGGCCTGTATCTTTGCCTTGTATCTGGATTCCAGCTCCTGCTCCTTGCGTTTCAAGGCCTCCAGACGCTGCTCATGTTCCTTGTTCTGGGCTTCCTGCCTTGAAAGGTATTCCTTCTGCTCTTCCTTTACCTTTGCGTCAAATTTGGCATCAAGGGCGATTTCCTTTTTCCTAAGCTCTTCCTTCCTTTCCTCAAATTCCTTTTCAAGGTCAGCCCTTCTGTCCGAAATGCTCTTGTTGAGGGAATCCTTTGAGGCGGCCAGCTTGTTCATAAGCTCCTGTTCCTTGTCCTGAAATTCCTTGTACAGTGTAAGTTTCAGATCATGATACCTCTGGCTCATCTCGTCCTTGATCTTGTCCATTTCCGTCTCACGGGCGCTGATTATCTCCTCAACCTTCAAATGCTCCTCGGCGATCAGCTTGTCCGTGGCGATTTCCATGTTCTGCATTTCCTTGGCATGTGCGGCCTCGGAGTTTTTCTTTTCCTCTATCAGTTTCAGACGCTCTGCCTCGGCCTTCTTTATCCTTTCCTCAAAATCCGCGGCAAGGCGTTTGCTCTCATCTTCCAGTTTCTGATCAAAGGAAGCCTCTATTTCCTTGAGACGCTCCTCGTAATTGTCCTTCATCACTTTTTCGGCCTTGTTGAGTTTCTCAACATTTGCCTTCAACGAGGAATCATGCTCGGAAAGAAGTGCGGAAATCCTCAGCTCATAATCATGTCTTGCGTTTTCTGTCTGTGCGGCATAGTTCTTGCGTCTTTCCTCAAGATCGGCACGAAGCTCATTCTCCCTCTGTTCCGCATTTTTCTCAATCTCACGACGTGCTTCCGCTATAAGCTGCTTGTTCCTTTCCTTGGACTGTTCTTCCAGCTCGTCAAATTTCTTTTTCAGTGTCTCCCTGTACTTGGCAAATTCATCCTTCAGCTTGTCCCTGTCCGCCTGTAGTACGGCCTCGCGGCTTTCCAGCCATTCCCTTTCGCGTTTTTCCCAATCTGACTTCAGTGCGGCGTCAGTTCTTTCGGCGGCAAGTTTCATCTGCTTGCGGCTTTCCTCCAGCTCCGCCTCATGCCTTTGCAGCCATATCTGCTGCTCGCTGTTCAGATCCTTGCGTAGTGCGGCCTCTATTTCCTTGACCTCGGCGTTCTTCTTGTCCTCGTACTCCTTGGCAAGAGCGTCCTTTTCCTCTTCAAAGCGTTTTATGTTTTTCAGATTTACATCGTTAAGGTTCTCACGGGATTCGGCTATTGCCTTCTGCCACTGCTCCTGTGCCTCTTTCGCGGCAGCGTCAAAACGAAGTCGGGCGGCCTCTTCTGCCTGTTTTAGCATCTTTGCCATCTTTACTTCGTTGTCAAGACGTGTCTTCGCTCTTTCCTGTTCCCTTTCCGCCATCTGCCTCTTTATAAGCTCCCGGAAATTGTTTACCTCGGTGGCATGGGCCTTCTGCAACAGCATTACCTTCAGGGAGCTTTCCTGCTCCATATCCGTGATACGTTTTGCGATTTCCGCCTCTGCCAGTTTTACCGAGGCCTTGCGCTGCTCCTCTATCTCTTCCAGCATTTTCTTGCGTTCCGCCTCAATTACGACCTTGTTCTCCTCCTTGAAGCGTTCTCGGTGTTCAAGCACTTCCTTGTCAAACTCCGTACGCAGCTGTGAAAGCTGTTCCTGCTTCTGGGCATAAAGTTTTGACAGCTCCTTTTCCCTGGCCTCGTATTGCTTTGCAAGGGCAAGTTCCTGTGCCTCCAGACGGCTGCGGCTTTGCTCTATCAGGTCAAGTTCCAGCTGGTTGAATCGTGATTTCAGAGCCTTTTCCTGCTCCGCTATGTCCTTCTTATGACGAAGGAGCAGCTCATTAAATTCCCGTTCCTTGACCTCGGCGTTTTTCTGAGCCTCGTTGAGAACATTCAGTTTGAGGTAGTTCAGCTTCTGCTCCCTCTCGGTAAGCTCGTTCTTTAGTGCAAGAAGTTCCTTTTCAAGCTGGGTACGGGTCTTGTTCCAGGCCATTGCCTCCTCGTTTATAACTTCCTCGCGGAGACGCTTTCTAAGTTCCTCTTCGGATGCGGCCTGATGCTTGTAATTCTCTTCCCAGGAACGTACCGTGCTTTGCCATTTCTTCAATATGGCATCACGCTGCTTGATCTGCTCTGTGAGGGACTGGTTTATCTCTGCCTTTACACGGAAATCCTCGCGCAGGCTTCCAAGCTCGTCTTTGAGGGACTGTATCTTGTCCGTAGCCCAACGCAAGGCAAGCCTTGCTGTCTCAATGTCTGTCACATTGCTCAGATCTATCTGCGATTCATCCTGTTCCTGGTTCATGTCCATGGTATTCTCCGACATGGCAAATATGTAGGAAAGGCAATGCCTTCCCTAATGCCCTAATATTATAATTATACTGTAAATTTGATATTCAGGGCAAAATTTTTTTCCATTATGCAGGCTAAGCCCTTATTTGTGTACAATATTACTGTGAGGAACAGCCTTTTTATGAAATCAGCAACCATAAGAAATCATCTGTCAATGTCCGTACGCTGCAACAACTGCTGCGCGTTCTGCATGGAGGCGGACTATCACCGCACGGACGATCTTTACAGGCAGCTGGACATGTCCGTTCCCAAGGTGGAAAGGCTGCTCGCAGATGGCATGATTGACCGGAATTACCCGGTACTGTTGACCGGCGGGGAACCGACCCTTAACGAGAACCTGCCTGCCGTAGCGGAATTTCTCAAGAAAAATGGAATTAGGGAAATATCATTACAGACAAACGGAAGGATGCTTTCCTATCTGGATTACTGCGTAAGGCTGGCAAGGGCGGGAATAACACATTTCACACTGTCAATACACGGCAGCAGCAGGACGATTCACGACGCGATGACCCGTTCACCAGGCAGTTTCGCACAATCGATTGCCGGACTGGAAAACCTGCTGCGGCTGAAACGGATAATGCCAAATCTAAAAATATGCACCGCCTGCACACTTACAAGGATAAATATCGGCGGAATCAGGGATTATCTGCATCTGATGCTGAAGCATTACAACGGCATTGAAACAGTCATACTGAACCCACTCACGATCCGGGGAAACGCATTGAGATACTCCCGCCAGCTGACGGTAAGCTATTCGGAGATTTCCGAAACAGTAGGCAACGCTGTCGTCCAGATTGGAATACCACGGGAATCATATAACAGGATCACGATAACGGATATGCCAAGATGTATTGACAATGTACTTTCCGGCCCGTTTGAGAACATACTTCTGGTTGATCCTGCCTTGAAAAAATCACATCTGGCAAGAAAACTAGGGCAAAAGGGGATAAAGAACAAGGAATGTGCAGGCTGCGTATGCAATGATTCATGCCCGGGAATATCCCAGGAATACGCAAATATTTTCGGAATGGATGAGTTTAGGCCAATAAAGGCCTGATTTTAAAAAGCAAAAAGCAACCAGCCGGTTTTTATCTGCCGGCCGGCACCAATTATGGAAAAAACAGTTAAAACGGTTTCGCTTTTTTCGCAATTACGCCGCAGAAGGGCGCATTGCCTTGCCGCTCTTTATGCAGGTTGTGCAGACATAAGCGGTCTGGGTTTTGCCGTCCAAAACTATTTTCTGCTTTTGTAAGTTCGGTTTGAAAAGCCGTTTGGTAGCCTTATGAGAGTGGCTGTAAGACTTGCCGGAAACCGCTTTCTTGCCGCATATTTCGCATTTGTATGACATAATACCTTTATTATAACAAATTTTTCCGTTTTATAAAAATGCTAGAATTAAATACAGTATGAAACATCACACAGCTTATCTAAGAATACACACTCCTGAACGCTATGCGATAGTCAATATCACTGGACAGGTTGAGGAGGAGCTTCGCAAGAGCGGAATAAGGGAAGGACTTTGCCTTGTAAATTCCATGCACATAACGTCAAGCGTGTTCATAAACGACAATGAGCGTGGACTGCACAAGGACTTCATAGCCTGGGTTGAGAAACTTGCTCCATACGACGTTAATGGATATATGCACAATCTCACCGGCGAGGACAATGGTGACGCACATCTGAAGCGTACCATCATGGGGCGGGAAGTGGTCGTGGCAATAACCGATGGCCGTCTTGACTTCGGGCCTTGGGAAACCATATTCTACGGCGAGTTTGACGGAATGAGGGACAAGCGTGTCCTTGTCAAAATAATAGGCGAATAAGTAAGAATTAGCAATTAGCAGTGAGCAATTATCAATTGTGGAAAAACATTGTGTCGTCATTGACAGGAATTAAAAGTCGCATAAAAAACAAAATTTATATATACATTGTATATACAATGTATTGCATTTGATATATAAAAGCAATACAAATAAAAATGAAAACAGCAATAATAATCGGGGCAGGTCCGGCAGGTGTTTCCGCCGCATATCAGATAGCCTCTTCAGGCAAGGACATTAAGACGGTAATACTGGAACAGTCGGACAGGACAGGTGGCATTTCCGCCACCTTTGAGTTTGACGGCTGCCGCATAGACCTTGGCCCGCATCGTTTCTTCAGCAAGTCAGAACGGGTAAGCCAGTTCTGGCAGAAAATACTGCCCGGCGGCGATGAAGGCAATTTCCTCACCGTGGAAAGACTTACAAGAATATTCTTCCTTCGAAAATTTTTTGACTATCCGGTAAAGCTGAATTTCAACACAATGCGGAATCTTGGCCTGATCCGTATGGCAAAAATCGGCATTGACTACATAAAGGCCTGCGTTTTCCCGATAAGACAGGAAAAATCACTGGAGGATTTCTTCATAAACCGCTTCGGAAGGGAACTTTATCTGACATTCTTCAAGGATTACACCGAGAAGGTATGGGGCATAAGATGCTCCGAGATAAGCCCGGACTGGGGAGCGCAGAGGGTAAAGGGAATTTCCATAGCGGCAGTGATAATGAACGCATTTGGTGCATTCCTTGAAAAGATCTCATTCATAAAAAGAAAAAAGATTGAAACCAGTCTCGTGGAAAGTTTTTTCTATCCTGAATACGGTGCTGGGCAGATGTACGGAAAAATCGTGGAAAATGCGAAAAAACACGGTGCGAAACTGCTTCTCAACAAAAAAGCCGTGCGTATAATCCCGAATGGGAAAATGTTTACGGTAAAGGCGGAAGATACAATAACTGGCGAGATTTCGGAAATGAATGCCGATTACGTTGTATCAACAATGCCGGTAAAGGAATTGATATCCGCAATGCCCGACGTGCCGGAAAACGTAAGGTCGGCGGCGGACGGCCTTGTTTACCGTGATTACCTTATCGCGGCAATCCTGCTTGACAAATTCCTGCTTGACGAGAAACACGAGGTAAGGGACAACTGGATCTATTTGCAGGAACGGGATATGACGGCAGGCCGTCTTATGGACGTGAACAATTTCAGCATGAAAATGCTGGACGACGAAAAACATTTCCTGCTGGGCGTAGAGTATTTCTGCACTGAAGGCGACAGGGTTTGGAGCATGTCCGACGATGAGATAGGCAGATTTGCCACGCAGGAACTTGCCGCCGCCGGAATAATACGTAGCGAGGACGTAATAAGGACAAGGATATTCCGTCAGAAAAAGGCGTATCCGGCATATTTTGGAACTTACAAGCGTTTCGGCGAGATCCGCTCCTGGCTGGACGGATTTGACGGTCTTTTCCTGGCCGGAAGAAACGGAATGCACCGCTACAACAACATGGATCATTCCGTATTGGCAGGACTGACGGCGGCGGATCTGATAATTTCCGGCAGCAGGGACAAATCCTCCTTATGGGACATAAATACCGAAGAGGAATACCACGAGGAGAAAAAACAGAAGTAAAAACATAAGCCTGCAATATCAGCATTGATTATATTTTTTGTAGAATAAGAATAAGGGGTATACAATATCCCAAATAAAAGCATGGAGGTATTATGCCAGTAGCACCAAGTTTTGATTACACACCAGAGCAGATAAAAGATCTTTCCAGCTCGCTGATAAAGGATCTTGAAACAAAGATAGACGAGATTCTAAAAATACCCGCAGAACAGAGGACTTTTGCGAACACGGTTTACGCTTTTGAAGAAGCCTCCGCGGTGTTCCAGGAGAAACTGACAATTCCCGTTTTCCTGGCATACACAAGCAGCAGCAAGGAACTGCGTGATGCCGCCATGCAGCTTGAAATGGCCATAAGCCAGTATGCCATAGACCTCAACACGAGGGAAGACATATTCAATGCGTTAAAGGAATATGCCGACAAAGGCGAGAAACTTGACGAGGTGGACGCAAGACTTCTGGATAAGACGCTTTTGGGATTCAAAAGAAACGGTCTGGGACTGCCAAAAGAGCAGCGCGAGGAACTCAAGGCTCTGATGAAGCAGCTTGTTGAAATAGAGATTGAGTTCTCAAAGAGACTGCGCGAGGTGGATGACTGCCTTTATGTGACCAACGAGGAACTCAAAGGTCTGCCCGAAGATTACAAGGCACGTCTGAAGAAAGCACCAGACGGCAGACGCATCGTAACAATGAATTATCCGGATTACCTGCCTTTCATGGCAAATGCGGAATGTGGCGAAGCCCGTCGCAAATTGGAATTTCTTTACAACAACCGTGGCGGGGAAAGGAATGTAGGACTGCTTGAAAGTGCCATTGAGCTACGTCAGAAAATAGCCGCACTTCTCGGATACAGGAATTATGCGGACTATGTGCTTTCCGACAGAATGGCAAAGGATTCCGAAACCGTAAACAAATTTGAGGAAAACATAAGATCACGTCTGGTCAGCAAGGGAAAGGAAGAACTGAAGGAACGCCTTGCCCTCAAAGGTGGCGACGGCGAGACACTGAACGCCTGGGAAACGAGCTATTACAACAATATGCTCAAAAAGACAAAGTATTCCGTGGACGAGGAGAAAATAAAGGAATATTTCCCATTGGAGACTGTCCTCGCAGGAATGCTTGACACATTTGGAACATTGCTCGGTGCGAAATTCGTTCCGGCGGATCTGCCAGTATGGCACAAGGATGTACGTCCATACGAGGTACGCAATGACGACGGCTCAATAGCGGCATATTTCTATTTTGACCTGTTCCCAAGAGACGGAAAATACAAACATGCGGCCTGCTTTGGCATAAGAAGCGGCAGAACGCTTCCCGACGGCACATACAACACTCCGGCGGCAGCCATAGTGGCAAATTTCACCCCAGCAGCCGAAGGACAGCCATCACTGCTCAAATTTGACGACGTTGTGACACTTTTCCACGAGTTCGGACATGTGACCCACAACATATTCACCACGGCAAAATACACGACATTCTCCGGAACAAGCGTTTCCCGCGACTTTGTGGAAGTTCCGTCGCAGATGCTTGAAAACTGGGCCTATCAGCCGGAAGTGCTTAACAAGATATCCGGACATTACAAGAACCCGACGGAAAAACTGCCAGAGGAGACGGTAAAGAAGATAATTGCCGCGAAGAACATGGATTCCGGCCTGTTCTATCTGAGACAGCTGCTGTTCGGAATACTTGACATGGAATATCACACATCCAATGGCCCTGTAGACAGCACCGCCGTGTACAAACGCCTTATGAAGGATGTAGCACTTATCCCGATGAGCGAGGGAGTGCATCCGCAGGCCAGCTTTGGTCATATAATGGGCGGATATGAGGCAGGATATTACAGCTATCTCTGGTCAAGGGTGATTTCCGTGGATCTTTTCGGCAAATTCCTTGAAACAGGTGTAATGAACAGGGAAACTGGCAAGAAATACCGCGACCTCATTCTCGCACCAGGACGCAGCTATGACGAGGCCGCACAGGTACGCAAGTTCCTCGGACGGGACAGCAATCCTGATGCGTTCCTACGGGACATTGATGCCGCATAATACGGCAGAAAATCAGCAATAAACAGCAAACTGCGGCCCGTAATGCGGGCCGCAGCACATATCAAGGACATGGAACTATTCATAATACCAACCCCTATTGGAAATTTGCAGGATATAACGCTACGGGCGCTTGAAACGCTAAAGACAGTAGATGCCGTGCTTTGCGAGGATACCCGTCGCACATTGCAGATGCTGAATCATTACGGAATAAAAAAACGGCTGTTCCGCTACAATGAGCATGACGAGCGTTCACTTGCGGCGGCGATAGGATGGATGCGTGGCGGAAAGACGGCAGCCCTTGTCACAGACGGTGGAAGTCCCTGCATATCCGATCCTGGATTCCGCCTTGTCGCAGAATGTCGCCGTGCCGGAATAAGGGTTACACCGTTGCCAGGACCGTCCGCCGTGATCGCCGCCGCCGCAGGCAGCGGCCTGCCTGCGGATTCATTCATTTTCCTCGGATTCCTGCCACGTTCAAGAGGAAAAATGAAAAAGGCACTGGAAGCGGCATTCACCCTTGAAAAGACTGTAATCCTTTATGAATCNNGGAACGGCAGGGGAGATTTATGAAAAACTCGCCGCACAGGGAGATATAAAAGGCGAAATAGTCGTGCTGCTGCGTCCTACGGCAAAAGAAGAATTGTGATTTATGGAATTAAAAAAATTACTTGATCGGAAAATATCCCTGCAAGGCAGGGATAAGTACGCCTTGATAACAACACTGATTTATGCCGTCCTGACATTTGCCATAGTAGTCAATCATGAGCCATTTGAAGACGAGGTCAATGTATGGATGACCTTGCATAATCTTGGCGGAATACAATTATGGAAGCATATTTTTGAGGACGGCAACCCATTTTTCTTTTTCATATCACTTTTCCCAATCGTAAAACTTGGATTTTCCTATATTTCCGTGCAGGTCGTCTGCTGGCTATCGTCTGTTGCCGCGATTTTCGTATTGAACAGGTTTTCACCTTTCCCTGTCTTTTTGAACCTGCTAATAACATTCAGCGCTCCGATGTCCTACTGTTATCCAGTAATAGCACGATGCTATTCCATGCTGCCAATTCTTATATTCCTGGCAGCCCTTTTTTTCCCATATCACGAGGAAAACAATACCAAAAAGGCCGTTGTATACCTGCTCCTGCTTGCGGCAATAACACAGACGCATGTTATCATGTTCGCATTTTCAGCATTAATGCTTGCCTTGTTTGTATGGCAGCATATTGATTCATTTCGTAAAAAGAAACTACCCATAATCCTTGCGTCCTCCGCTGTCTTGCTGGCACTGTTTCTCAATGTGTTTCAGTCGCTTACGGCATTGAGGACAAATTACGGCTACACATATCCATCCAGAATTACGGCAGAACAGCTGTCAAAGGTGCTGGGATCTTTTTTCTCTACATTTTATGATATTTCAAAATGCCATTTTCTTTATGAAGCCCCCGATATGGGCGGAATCTCATTTTATTTTCCTTTGGCAATTACGGTAATATTGTTTGCCATATTGTGTTTTTTCCTGTTCAGAAACAGCAGGAAGCTCCTCGTCATATTTATTGCGTCTGTATCATTCCCGCTTTACATTTATCTTACAAGACATTCCGTAATTATGCCATACCGTGTGTTTACGGTTCATCTTCTGTTTGTATTCTTCTTCTGGATTATAATGAAAAAAAGAAAAGACGAAATGCCGGATAAGAAACATATTACAGCCGCATTGGCATTGCTTTTCCTGATATCCGTTCCCACAGGAACTTTGTTTGCGATGAGGGATTTTCGTGAGAACTTTTCACAGGCAGGAGACATGGCCAATTTCATTACAGCCAATATTCCTGATGATGGAAACAGCATTCTTCTTGCTCCAGTACCGTGGAGATCGGTTCATATCGCACACCTGCTGGGAAATAGGCCGATTTATGCAATGAATGGGGAGCAGGTCAGATACCTGGATCTTCATCCCAGCATAACGGAAAGGAAATACTATTCCATGCCTGTAGCAAGAAAGGCGGAATATATTTACATCATAATACCAAAATACCAGTTCCTTATACGCCAGCTTGAACAGATGGGCTGCGTGCATGTATATGACACTCCAAAATCACTGCTGCCAGAAGAGGATTATTCCCTTTATGTGCTTTACAACAGTGAAAAGGAAAGTACTTAATGACTGAATTTGCAATTATTGTAAAATATATATATTATGGCCGGAACATTGGAATTTAAAGATATTGAGAACAAGATAGACGAGCTTTCCGCCCGTTTTGCGGAAACTGCCAAGGTGTTTGACCTGGAGGCCAAGCGTGCTTCCGTCAGGGAAAAGGAAGCAATGACCGCTGAGGACGGCTTTTGGGACGATGCCGAAAAGGCAAGGCAGCATTTAAAGGCTCTTAACGACATAAAGAAGAATGTTGAGCTGCTGGACGGAATGAAAGGCGAGATAGAGGATCATAAGGTCCTTTACGAGCTTGCCAGGGACGGCGAGGATGCCTCGGAACTGCCGGGAATAATGGAAGGCCTTGCCGCAATAGAGGCCAAACTTACGGATCTGGATTTTGAGCTTAAACTTTCCGGCGAGCTGGATCATTGCGATGCGATTCTTAGCATTCATGCTGGGGCAGGCGGCACGGAGGCCTGCGACTGGGCGGACATGCTTCTGCGAATGTACAACAGATGGGCACAGGCCAAGGGTTTCAATTTTACAATCACAGACATTCTTGCAGGCGAGGAGGCCGGTGTGCGTAATGTTGCCGCATTCATAAAGGGCCGTTATGCCTACGGCTATCTGAAAAGTGAGATAGGGGTTCATCGTCTGGTGCGAATATCCCCATTTGACGCAAACAAACGCCGCCATACGTCTTTCGCATCCGTTGACGTTCTTGCTGACATTGACGAGCATATTGAGATCAAGATAGAGGACAAGGATATAGAAATGGATACATACCGTTCCAGTGGAGCGGGCGGGCAGAACGTGAACAAGGTTGAGACGGCAGTCCGCCTTACGCACAAGCCGACGGGAATAGTCGTTGCCTGTCAGATAGAGCGCAGCCAGCTCAAGAACCGTGAAACGGCAATGAAAATGCTCAAGGCCCGCCTGTATGAGCTTGAAATGGATAAGAAACGTGCCGAAATGGAAAAGCATTATGACGCGAAAGGTGCGATAGGATGGGGTCATCAGATACGCTCATACGTATTTATGCCGTATCAGCTCGTAAAGGATTTGCGTACCGGGCATGAGACATCGCAGATTTCTGCTGTTATGGACGGAGATCTTGACCCATTTATGAAGTCCTACCTNNAGAAGATAGAGGTAAATGACGAAGATTAAAAATTTTTCCAAAATTTTTAATCATTTAGCAATGAGAAATGAGAAATTAGCAATTGTGGAGTTTTATAAACAGCTTTTTATTGACTTATGAGTGTCATAGAAATCAAAAGCAAGAAATTTGCATTAAAAATCATAAGTCTTTATGAATATTTGAGGAATAATCGCAGAGAGTTTATACTTTCAAAGCAGATTATGAAAAGCGGCACAAGCATTGGTGCAAATGTAAAAGAAGCATCTTTCGCACAATCAAAGGCTGATTTTTATGCTAAGATGTACATTGCTTTCAAAGAGGCAGGAGAAACGGAGTATTGGCTTGATCTTCTTTATGAATCAGAATATATTGAACATGAAATTTATGAAGAAATGCTAAAAGAGTGTAAGGAGATTATAAGGATTTTATCAGCAATAACAAAAAGGCAGAAGTATGAGTAAATATTCAAGAAGAATTACCTTAATTGCTCATTGCTAACTGCTAATTGCTAATTTTTTTACAGGAGAAATACTATGTTGTTATTCTTTATCAGTGCGGCCCTGCTTGTTCTGGGCTATATTTTCTACGGTGCTTTTGTTGAAAAAGTTATCGGAATGGATCCTGCCCGCAAAACGCCTGCCATTGCGAATCCTGACGGCGTGGACTTTGTTCCAATGCCGCCTTACAAGATATTCCTGATACAGTTTCTGAACATTGCCGGACTTGGCCCGATTTTCGGTGCTGTTCTCGGAATAATTTATGGGCCTGCCTGTCTGCTCTGGATTGTATTTGGCTCTATTTTCGCAGGAGCGGTTCACGATTATCTAAGCGGAATGTCAAGCGTACATCGCAATGGACGCAGCGTCATTGATCTTGTAAACGAGGTTTTCGGACAAAGAAACAAGACGGCAATAATGATTTTCTTGTCCTTCTTCCTTGTGCTTGTTGGTGCTGTCTTCGCAGTCAATCCGGCAAAAATGCTTGCAGGAATAACACCGGTGTCATTCCCCTGGTGGCTGGCGATAATATTTGGATATTATTTCATAGCGACGATGTTCTCCGTTGACAAGATAATAGGAAAGATTTATCCTGCGTTTGCCGTACTTCTTCTTGTCATGTCCTGCTGGATGCTGATAAGGATTTTCTTCATTCCCCAGCCCTGGTATCCTCAGATAACATTTGCAAACCTGCATCCTTCCGGACAGCCAATATTCCCACTACTGTTCATAACCGTAGCCTGTGGCGCGTTGAGCGGCTTCCATGCTACGCAGTCCCCAATGATGGCACGCTGCCTCACAAACGAGAAATATGGCCGTCCCTGCTTTTATGGGGCAATGATACTGGAAGGATTGCTCGCCCTTATGTGGGCTACTTTCGGCATGGCCTTTTATCAAAGCCCGGAGGCAATAGCCTCGGCGATAGCGGCATCAGGACAGGCTGGCACAATAGCCCAGATAAGCAAGGGATTTCTTGGCAACATAGGCGGATCTCTGACTGTAATAGCCGTGGTGGTGCTGGCAGTCACATCTGGAGACACCGCATTCCGTTCCCTACGTCTCAATATTGCGGATTTCTTTGACATAAATCAGAAAAAGATGTCAAACCGTCTCATCGTGAGCAGCATTATCTTTGCCTGCGGAATTGCCCTTGCCCTTACGGATACTACAAGGCTGTGGATGTATTTCGGCTGGACAAATCAGACCTTCGCCTGCATAACACTCTGGACATTCTCCGTTTATCTGAACAGGAAAGGGCTCAATTACTGGATAACGCTTGTCCCTGCGGTTTTTATGACGGCTGTGTGCAGTACCTACATTCTTTATGACAAGATCGGGTTCAGGCTTTCCATTACCCCGGCCACAATAGGTGGGATTCTCTGTGCGATCCTGCTGACTGGACTATTTTTCTTCTTTCAGAAAAAAAACCAGATCAGTAAAACTGACGGCAAGGCCGAATAAACAGCGTCCTTGCTGACCTTGTATATATATGCAAAACGTATATACAGCTTTTTACTTTATCTTTGCGAAAAAACTGATTTAAAATCCTGAAATTTTTCAGGGTTTTAAATCAGAAACAAGGAAAACTTTTCTGCTGTGTTGAGTTTTTATGAATACGGAAAAATGGAAAGAAATAGCCGAGGATTATAAAACGGCAATGAAGTTTCTTGAAGGCTATGGCGTTCTTCCCAAAGACCAATCTCATGTTATCGACAGCACTGAAGGAAATTATTACCTTTACAAGGCATACCGTGCCGCAAAAAAAGAAAAGGAAAAAGACCATCTTCTTTATGCCCGTATGCTGATGTATTTTGAAAAAAATCTTTGCTCATATCAGGATTGCTTTTCCAAAGTGGAATATGCCAAAGAAGCATTAGATGAATATCATCTTGCACAGGAACAGCCAGGAGAAAAGCCTGCCAGAAAAGAAGTTTCTTTTGCAAAGCGTGAATATGAATATAATAAATATCTGTCAGAATGTTTTTCTGACACTGAAGAGCAATATAATAAAGCCGTAAAGCTGATAGATGGGTTTGAGGAAAGCCCCGATTTTCAGTTTCACGACAGTTTTGTCAAACATTTTGAATATGACGAGAAAGAGGCTCTGCTGGTTTTGAATTATTGCGGTACTCAGATTACATTTGAATTTACAGGTATTTACGACATAAATGTCCATACAGACCCAGAAACAGATTATGTGTTTGACATGTACTGCTACAAAGACTTTTTCACTCCTGAGCGCAAACATTTTGACATCGGCTTGTTAAGGATNNACAGCTTTTTTGCTTACATTTCTGGCGGGAATGGCAACATCCTTGGGAGCAGTTGTTCCTTTCTTCATACGAAGGAATGGCAAGGCGGTGCTTTCCGCGGTGCTGGGCTTTTCCGCCGGAGTGCTTATTTATCTTTCCTTGTCCGGGCTTATGGGCGAGGCCAGGGAGATACTATCCTCTGTTTACGGTGAGCATAAGGGAGGTCTTGTGGCCGCGGCGGCTTTCTTTGCTGGCGTGATAATAATCTCGCTGGCGGACAAGATTTCCGGCAGCTGCCACAGTTTCCATACACATGGGCATGACAACGGCGAGGAACATTCTCACAGACACGATGAGGATCATGAGCATAATGAAAAGCTGCTTCGGGCAGGCATTTTCACTGCCATAACATTGTCAATACACAATCTGCCGGAAGGATTCGCCGTGTTCATGTCCGCATTGAAGGAACCCGCAATGGCAGTGCCAATGGCCATAGCGGTGGCAGTGCATAATGTACCCGTCGGAATAGCAATTGCCATGCCAGTTTATTTCGCAACAAGAAGCAAGACAAAGGCATTCCTGTACACATTTCTTACCGGTCTTACGGAGCTTGTCGGGGCTGTGCTGGGATATGCCATATTCTCGGCAAATCTGAGCGAATCCCTGTTCGGAATCGTGTTCGCATTGGCGGCGGGCATTATGATATTCCTGTCCTTTGACGAGCTGCTGCCCGCCGCACACCGCCAGGGAATGCCACATCTGCCTATTTACGGCCTGTTTGCCGGAATGGCCGCAATGGCGATAACGCTGGTATTCGCACATTGAACGCAAGTATTGCACAAAACGACAAAATATGCTATACTATTTATGTAATCAGTAAGGGCCCATAGCTCAGTTGGTTAGAGCAACCGACTCATAATCGGTGGGTCCTAGGTTCAAGTCCTAGTGGGCCCAAAACAAAACCCCCGACAAGATCGGGGGTTTTTTAATTTCCGCTTTCCTATTTACTGCTTACTGTCTTGTAGCTACGCCTTTCTCATTTATCGCATATCTGGCAGTCTCATTGCCTTCGGCGTCATAGGTTATAATAAAGGCAATGTCCCTGTTTCTGAATACAAATTCCAGCTGGACCACATCGTTTTTGCCATACATTCTCGCAGTTCCTTCTGGAAGACTGCCATCTATCATTACGACATTGTAGTTCTGATCCAGCTTTGCCTTGCCACGATAGCGATTGTTCTGATAAAAGGAATAAATTGTCCCACGGGCAACCTTTTTTGCCTTTACGGTTATTCCCGCCGATTTCTTGACATTTTTCTTCTTTTTGTCGGCAGAGGGACTTCCATCTGCGACAGCAGACGTGATTCCGCCTGAAACCGCTTCCGTTCCAGTAGCAATGGTATTTGCACCTTCCAATGAATCCTGGGATTCGGACTGTTTGCTGGCTTCGGCAAAGGCGGCGGCCTCATATCCCTCCGGGGTTTCGGTGATCTCGTCGTCCTTGTACCATGTTATTTTTTCCAAATTACCGTTCGCATTATAATCCTTTTTTGGACCATTTAGCTTGTCATCCTTGTACTGTGCCTCAATCATCGGCTTTCCAGAGGGTGAATAGAAGGCAAACAGTCCGTTCTTAAGTCCCTGGGTATAATTTGCCCTGATCTGCAATGTACCGTCATTGTAGTACGAGAGAACCACGCCTTCTGGCTTGCCGTTTTTCATAGTCTTTACGGTCTTGACCTTTCCATTCTCGTGGTATTCCGTAAATGTCCTATCGGGAATGTTTCCTGTCAGTGATACAAATTTGGCATTCGAATCAAGTGTTTCCGTGGCGATTATCTCCGTATCCATGAAATAAAATATTTTCGCAGAGCCATCCTCGGAGACAACAGTGGAAAACACAAACTTGCCATCATCCTTGTGCAAATCCTTTGTATTCACTATTTCCACTTCAGGATTTATTTTTGACAGTTCTTCCTTTGCCTTTTCGTCGTCCAGGGCAATTTTGGCCACATCTGCTGCGTTTATGCTAAGACTGCCGTATTTGGTCTTCAAAAGTATTTTTCCGTCGGATCTTCCTGCTATCTCACCCTCAAGTCTTGCCCCATCCTTTAAAAATAGTACTTCTGCCGATGCTGGAATGCACAGGAATATGGATATTGCCGACAATAAAACGATACGAATGTTCATTTCTTATCCTCCTGACTGTTGCTTGTTTTTTCAGATACGTTCTCATCTTCCGTTTTTTCTGGCAGAGGACTGTTATCCATGTACCAGACATATCCGCCAAGATTCCTGTCCCCCTCTGGTAATTTTCTGGGACATGATGTTGAATGCTTTATGTAAATGGTAGTATACGGAATGCTTACTGTTGATTCTTCCGACTCATCATCTGAATTGCTTGAAGAGAAATAATTCTTCGCTGCCAGGGTTATTCCGGATGCGTATACTATCCTGTCATTATCCACAATGACCAGTGCCGCATAGTCTGGATTTTTCTGTATGAAATCAGCAAGTCCCTTTGCCATTGTCTCATTCAGAACAGCTAATGCGTGCATATACTTTTTGAACGCCTCTGTGGAAGGTTTTTCACCTGATATTTCCTCAAGCCTTTTTCTTATGTACTTCTCATAAGTGGTATTATGTGGATCGGTGGAAGAAAGGGGGATCAGTCGTCTTTCCTCGGTGGAAAGTCCAGCCTCGCCATATTCCTCAATGGCATCAACCAATGCGGCAGGAAGGCCTATTGCTATGGCCTTAAGGCCTTTTTCCGTTATCATATCCAATAACTGCTTGTATTCAGCAATGTCGTAATTTGTATCTTCCCTTCCGGAAAGTGCCTTGAAAAAGTCTTCCTGATTCATTTCCCCGTCAATATACGCATCAAGCAATGGCTGTATTTCCTTGTTCATTGCCCCAAATGCGACGACAATTTTCTTGCCACGGGCCATACTCATTGCCTTCAGCGTGTCCCTCTGTGCGGCATAATCCTGTCTGCCGCCGGATTCGCCCAGATAGATTATGCGGTTTTTCCATATTGTCATCATGTAATTGGCCGGCCCATAGAATGCGTTTCCCGTCTGTCCACCAAAAAGACAGTATTCCGGCCTGTCAAGCGACAGTCTTACTGTTTCCGTTGAAATAACGGGGCCCTTACGCTTGCTTATATCCGCACTTTGACGTTTTTGTGGTGCGGCACTGGCAAGAGGGACAAAAAAAAGTATTGCGAATAAGGTTAAAATTAATTTTCTCATAATATATATAAGATTATAGTAAATTTGCGGCAAAACCTTGATATTGGGTTGTTCTCAAAAGAATAATGTTTTAATCAGAATTGATTTTACTACGAGATATTTAGATATCTGTATATAGAATTTCCTAAATTGCTCATTGCCAATTGCTAACTGCTCATTGTAAACACAGAAAAAGCTACTTTTTCCGCGTTTCCATAATATTCCCAAATATAAAATATAAAATTTGCCCATACAGGTTGTTTTATGCTATAATAATTTTATGTGCCGACGTAGCTCAGCTGGTAGAGCAACCGCCTTGTAAGCGGTAGGTCGTCAGTTCAAACCTGACCGTCGGCTTAACACAAGTGGCCTGTTCGTCTAGCGGCCTAGGACGTCGCCCTCTCAAGGCGAAGATCACGGGTTCAAATCCCGTACAGGCCGCCACTGTTTAAAGCCGTTTTCCTTTTGGGAAGACGGCTTTTTTATTTGCATATCGTCTATTTTGTAGAATATATGACAGGAACAACTATTTCATTCAGCGAGGAAGGAAATGCCAGAAATCAAAGTTCTCCCGGAAGACGTGATAGCGAAAATAGCCGCAGGCGAGGTAATAGAGCGGCCTGCCTCCGTACTGAAGGAAATACTTGAAAATTCCATAGATGCCGGTGCCACGCATATAGACATAGAGATTGAAAAGGCAGGCCGCAAGCTAATGCGTATCCGCGACGACGGAAAAGGCATGGGGCGGGAAGATATGAGCATATCCCTGCAAAGACACAGCACAAGCAAACTGCGCAGCTTTGACGACCTGTATTCGCTGTCAACTTACGGTTTCCGAGGAGAGGCACTGTATTCAATTTCCGCCGTATCCCGAATGAGGATAACATCATGCACCGAAAACGCCGAAACAGGATTCACTCTTGAATGTGAGGGTGGGAACAATATAACGATTCAGCCCGCTCCGCCGGTAAAGGGAACTGTCATTGAGGCGGCGGATCTGTTTTTCAATATTCCGGCAAGGGCCAAATTCCTGAAAAGCGACGCATCCGAAAGGGCACACCTGATAAGGACTGCCGAAGAATCCGTGCTTGCCAACTGCGGTGCGGCATTCCGAATGAGAATAGACGGAACGGAAATATTCAATGTGCCGCTAATGCCCGACGGTGAAGCTGCAAATCTACGCCGCAGGACCGAGACAGTGTTGGGCAAAAAGACATTTTCCGGCATGACGGAAATCAATTTCAGCGGCGGAGGAATATCCATACACGGGTATGTGTCCTCCATGGGAAATTTCTGCTCCACGAGGGCCAACCAGTATTATTTCGTAAACCGCCGCCCCGTCACATCGCAACTGTTGAAACAGGCATTTTACAAGGCATATCCTGCTATTCCTATCGGAAAACACCCAGCCTGCGTACTGTTTGTTGATCTTGACCCGTCGGAATTTGACGTAAATGTTCATCCGCAGAAAAGAGATGTAAAATTTTCACGGGAAGGAGACATATTCCGTGCGATGTCAGATGCCGTTCGTCAGGCAATGGAAAACAAGGCAGGAATGTCCCACGACGAGACAGAAATAATCCCCCCCGGAGGGATATACGGCAGGGGATTGCCGCCAACCGTAAAATACCGTACGCCGGAAAAGGACATATTCCCCGACGACAATCCTGCAATTGCCATAAACCCAGCTGTAGCGGCGGAGCAGGACAGATCCGAGGAATACGGTACAGGGAACATTCCATTCAATCCGGAAAGCATACCTGGAATAACCAAGGGCATGGCAAATATCGCAGCCAGACCGACGGAAAACTCATCTGAAAAGGATAAAGGACTGTTTGAGGCATTGTCTCCCAAATCCGTCGGAGGAAGCACTGGGACAATTCCAAGTGAAAAAACTGGCATATATTCAGACCCAGCACAGGCCTGGAAAAACGAGGATTTGAAATACATAGGCCAGCTCGCCGAAAGCTACCTTCTGTTTGAGTGTGGACGTGGACTGCTACTTGTAGACCAGCATGCCGCACAGGAAAGGGTTTTCTTTGAGCAGTATCTGGAACAGTTCTCGCAGAAAAAAATCAACCGTCAGCCACTGCTTGTGCCTATAGAGGCTGAACTAACACGCTCACAAATGGAAAACGTAATGAAGTGGAAGGACTGGCTTGACGAGGCCGGATTTGAGATAGATTCCAGAGGGCCAACCACGGCAATGCTCCGCAGCAGCCCTGATCTGTTTGAATTTAATGAAAAGACATTTTCGGAATTTGTATCATATATTGCGGAAATAATGGGAAATCCATCTCAGGTGGCCGAGGAAATAAAACGCAATGTAATTGCAACCATTGCCTGCAAGAAGGCAATCAAGGCCAGGGATGCGATTCACCCCAGTCTTGCCATAGACATAATGAAAAAGCTCCGCCAATGCCGCGATGGGGCGCATTGTCCGCATGGCAGATCAACAATACATTACATTCCTGCGGCGGAACTGGCAAAGAAATTTTCAAGAGGCACTGCCTTATAAGAGGTCATTATGAACGAACTTGTATCAGAAATTTCAACATTCACTCATCTGATAATGGGAATTTCCCTTTTTGCCTTTGCATTTTTTGAGGTTTTTGCAGCATTGAAGCCAGGCAACAAGATACCGGCAATAGGCAGCCTTGTCCTTTTTGCCTGCGGAATATCCGGCATAGCGTTCATGTTTGACAAATCTGGTGGCAATGCGGATTCATTGTTGGATCTGATGTCATCAAACAGCATATTTATGCTGTTTTTTGGGCTGAATATGCTTGTTTCAACCTCCGGATTGATAGGAATAATGCAATTTTTGTCAAAAAACATGCCTTTTTTCTGGAAATTCTTTCAGACAATGCTGTTTTTCTGCGTTGCGGCGGCCTTTTATGTTTATCCGCAGTTTTATCCAAGCCAGGAGCCTTCACTTTCAATGCAGATACATCATGTGCTGTGTTATGCGATAGCGGCAGGGGCAGCAATTTCCCTAATCAACGCACTGATAAAAAACAGGGCTCTGGCGTTTACAGCGGTTTTTTTCTTTTTCATATCCGGAACATTGCTTGTGCAGTTCAAGGAAGACCCTCTTTCCTTCAATGTAAGGCATGACTTCGTATCTGTACCATCGGATAGGCAGCAAAATACTGAAACATTGGAAAATTCAGAAAAAACTGCGGAAAATGCTCAAAAATAGGCAAAAATAAGCGTTTTTTTACGATTTTTTAACAAATTTTGAAGATTTTTAGCGTTTTTTCATTAAAAAACGGCAATTTTTATGGAAACAGCAACATTCTTATCCTTCGTGTTCACATTGATAATGGTAATGGACCCATTGGGCAACATACCGCTTTTCATATCATCATTAAAACAAGTGCCGGACAATCGAAAGACACGGGTTGTCATGCGGGAGCTTTTCATCGCTCTTGGCATAATGCTGCTTTTCCTGTTTTTTGGCAAGCATTTTGTAAAGGCTCTTTCGCTTGATCTTACATCTATGGCGGTTGGCGGAGGGATAATACTTTTCATTATCGGAGTTCAGATGATTTTTCCCACAAAGCACATGCTTGGCACGGACGAAACGGACGGNNATGCAGAACAAGGGCACTATGCTTTACTGGTGCGGGGTTGTCGGTACGGCCTGGCTTGTTAATGCCATCATCCTAGGCGGATTTTCAGCAAAACTTGCAAAAGTGCTGGGACACCGCGGCCTTATGGCTGTTGAAAAACTAATGGGAATGATTCTGATTGCAATTTCCACCCAGATGGTGATGAACGGCATAAAGGCCTTTATGCAGAAGTAGATTTAATAAGCGTGTCTTACCTTTGTTATTCTCATAAGATTATACTCTTCTAGATATTATATCAGAAAACATTGCCACGGACACTAGGAATAACAGATGTTGCTTAAATTTGTTATTTCAAACAACATTTTTCTATTTTTGTTGTTTTAGACAACATTTTTATAAAAAAGGAATTTTATTTAAAAATTTTGATTTTTTTAAAAAAAAGCTAAAAAATCATTAAAAAAATAACTATTTTTGGCCATTTTTTCAGCAAAACTCAGAAGATTTCAGGAAAAATCGTAAAAAAACATCAAAATTTTACATTTTTTATTTCTTGTCTGAATTTTTCAAAAGTTGTTTTTTTGATGTTAAAAATAACATTTTTATTTTTTTGAAACTCCACGTCTCCCCTTGTGGTGAAGCCCGTCATTTTAGGGAAAAAACGACATAATATGTCGTTTTTAGTACGTGAACTACTGTAGTTGCTCGCCTCGCACGCAATGTAAGGCCGGAGACGGGTAATTGTATAAATTTCTTGTTCCCTCGCCCCTTGTGGGAGAGGGAAACGCCAAAAAGGGTGAGGGGAATGTAAGTAGAGATGCTGAAACAAGTTCAGCATGACGATATAAGGATTTTCCACAATTTCTCATTGCTCACTGCTAATTGCTCATTGGAAACGCAGAAAACAAGCCGCCTAATAATGTATACTATTTGTAATTGGCATGTTTTTTTCAGAAAAGAGGAAATTATGGACCTGATTATTCCGCAGAAAACAGAAAATATTTCAGAATACGTCAAAAAACTGCCCAAGCCGGAGCTGCACCGCCATATAGNNCCATATAGAGGGCTGTGTTAGGCCTGCGACAGTGCTGGAAATTGCGAAAAAACGAGGACTTGAACTGCCGTCATACAATCTGGCGGAGCTGGAAAGCCTTTACCGTGTCCGTGAGCAGGGAGAATCCCTTGACAAGATACTGGAACGCTTCGCAATGGCACAAAATTCCTTTCAGACCTATGAGGATGTTGAAAGAATCACCTGGGAAGCCTGCGAGGACGCATACAGAAAAGAAAACGTACGTCTGTTGGAACTGCGATACAGCCCGGATTTCATGCTTGGAGACAGGCTGGACTGGCAAAAGGCTCATGAAATAATCAACAGTACATTGTGCGGTTTTGAAAAGAAATATCCCGTACTTTGTGGCATAATAATCATATTTTCGCGCAGTTATGGCCTGAAATCTGCGGAAAAGACCGCGGAATTTGCAATTTTGAACAAAAAAAACATAATCGGCTTTGACCTGGCGGATTCAGAAAGCCTTTATCCGCCTGCCCTGTATGCGAAAATCGCCGCAAGGCTGCATGACAATGGAATAAGCCTTACCGTTCATTCCGGCGAAGAGGGCGACTGGCACAATATGGCAGACTGCATACGCCTATTGAAGCCGCAAAGGATAGGACACGGCATAAAGGCGGCTGACGACAAATCCGGCGGTCTTATGAAAGCCGTAAAAGCTGCCGGAATACTGCTTGAAACAAATCCGTGGAGCAATTATCTGACAAGGGCGACGGAAACGCCGGAGGCACATCCCCTTAAAAAATTCCTGGATTTCGGAATAAGATGTTCAATTGGCGCGGATGACCCGGAACTTCTTGATACGGACTTGAACCGGGAGTACATTCTCGCCGCGACCCGAATGGGACTTGACATTGCTGATTTGGAAATATGTCGTGCCAATGCGGCGGAGGCCAGCTTCCTGCCAAAGGACAAAAAACAGCAGGCATTTATTGAACTGGGGATAAGGCTATAAAAGCAGACCCTGCCCCGTTCTCCAGCTTTTCTGTCTTGCCTGAATTATGCGATCCTGCGAAGATGGACGGCCTATCAGTAGCGGAGAGCGTGGGTCATGCCGGGACATATTGCGACGTACGGATTCCGCCGAGGAATTGGCATAGCAATATCTGCATAAATGCCCACAGCTGTCATAAGCCCCGATGTCTGCGGAAAGGTGGCAGGCACAGCCTGTCGTCCTTGTTTTTCCATCTTCCGTGATTCTGCGAGGTGAACGTTTTTTCTGTTCCTGCGGCACGGACAGATTTTCGCCCAATGCGTTTTCCAGAACAGGAATTGTCAGGCAGCCGGAACAGTCCGCACCATATTCGGCAAGATAGCTTCCCTCGACACAGGGTCTCAATATCATTCCATGTCTGATGGCGGTTTCCGCAAAAAACTTCCCAAGCCTGCGGCGGGATTCCATAGGAACTTCCTTTGCCGTCGGGAAATTCCTCTTCACCTTCTCATAAAGATCTATAAAGGAAATAACGCATATTTCCGTATATCCTTGCAGTGCCGCAGCCATTGTGGCAAAACTTTCCTTATGGAAATCCTCGTCATATTTTTCAGTCAGTATTACTGGATCGTATCGCCAGCCTATTCTTTTTTTTGATATGGCGGTGGAAAGTTCCCTGAAGGCACGGATTATTTCCTTTTTCTGCGGCACATTTGGCTCAATATCCTCGCCGTAAGGAGTTATTGTTACATACCAGAATTGCCCATAATCTTCAAGCAGGCTCATCTTGTCAAGCATTGGAATAGGATTTTTGGTACAGAATGAAATCAGATCCACACATTCAGGATCAATATCGTACCGATAGACAATATCCGGCGAGTATGGACTACGGGACATGACATAGCCCTCACGCAGACGACAGCAAAGCCATTCCGGGTAAAAGGCCGGAATATCCGTTCTCATTCCCGTATTGATTATCATGGCAGACAACTACAGGAAGCAGGGTATTTTTCTACTACACCCGTTTTTTCCACTCGGCGACGAGAGCCAGTGCCTGCATTGGGGTAAGGCTGTCCGGGTCGCACATCTTTATCTCGTCCAGCACAGGGTGCGACGAGAACATTGGTAGCAGTGGGGCTTCGTCGTATTCGGAGGATTCAACCTCAATCTTGCCCTTTCTCTGCAAGGTCTGCAATATCTGCCTCGCCCGTCCCAATGCCTTGTCCGGCAGTCCTGCCAGTCTTGCGACATGTATTCCGTAGGATTTGTCCGCCGGCCCATTGTTTATCTTGTGCAGGAAGACCACTTCAGTCTTGCCGGAGGAATCGGTCCATTCCTTGACTGAGATATTGCAATTGCGTATGCCCTTGAACTTGTCCGCAAGCTCGGTCAGCTCAAAATAATGCGTAGCAAAAAGAACCCTCGGCCCCCTGCCACCCTTGTACAGGTATTCGGCAACCGCCCATGCGATTGAGATTCCGTCAAATGTGGACGTTCCACGGCCTATCTCGTCCAAAAGCACAAGGCTTTTTGAAGTGGCCAGTTTGAGTATTGACGAGGTTTCCTTCATTTCCACCATGAATGTGGATTCCCCAGCGGCCATGCGATCCTGAGCGCCTATCCTTGTCATTATGCGATCAGTCACGCTTATCACTGCCTTTTTCGCGGCGACAAAGCTGCCCATCTGTGCCATTATCACGGCAAGGGCGGCCTGACGGAGATACACGGATTTACCGCTCATATTCGGGCCGGTGAGTATTATCACATTTCCGATATCCTGTCCACCGATTTTGAGGTCATTTGGCACATAAGTGCCTGCGGCGAGCATTCTTTCAACTACCGGATGTCTGCCGTCCTCCAGCATGAGTGTGCCGTCAGAGACTATTTCCGGCCTTGTAAATTCGTAAACTACGGCGGCCTCGGCGAAGGAATAGAACACGTCCAGCTCCGCCGCCGCACCGGCGAACATTTTCAAATCCGCCGCTGCCTTGTGAGCCGCCTCTCTTATCTCGCCGAAAAGATGTGCTTCCAGCCTTGCCGTTTTTTCTTCCGCACCCAGAATCTTGTTTTCAAGTGTTTTCAATTCCTCGGTGATATACCTTTCCGCATTGACGAGGGTCTGTTTTCGCACGAAATACGACGGAGCCTTTGCGGCATTGGCTTTTGAAATCTCTATGAAATAACCAAAAACGGAATTGTAGCCAACCTTCAGATTCGGAATCTGGCATTTTTCCCGCTCCCGGTTTTCAATCTCGCTCAGGAATTTCTGACTGTCCCGACGCACCATCCGCAATTCGTCCAATTCGGCATTCCATCCTTCCCTTATCACGCCACCGTCGGAAAGACGCAGTGGTGGATTGTCCGAAATGGCCTTTTTCAGTGTTTCAAGCAGTCCTGACAATGCTACACAGGACTTCTCAACCCTGCCATGTATTTCCGGAGCGGCCTTGAAGAAAGCCTCCTCCTGCAAAAGGGAACGAAGAGAATCCATCTGTCCCAGGGCAGTCCTAATTGCGGCAATGTCCCGGGGAGACGCGGTAAGCCCCATTATGCGTCCCAAAACGCGTTCCACATCGGGAATTTCAGACAATACGGCTTTGAGACGGTCTCTTGCGTCGGCATTGTCAAAAAGAAATGCTGTGAATTTCTGACGTGCGTTTATCGCATTAAGGTCGCCCAATGGCTCCAGAATCCAGCGGCGGAGCATTCTTGTACCCATCGTCGTGCGGCAAAGATTGAGAACGCCCCAAAGTGTCTTGTCCGTATCCCCGTCGGGAGAGGAGACCAGTTCCAAAGTGCGTATTGCGGAATTGTCAAGTTGCAATTTTGTTCCCGGCTCAAAATAGGACGGCACAAAGCTGTCCCTTATTCCGGGCAGGGTCTTATGAACATAGGCATTGACCTGTTGTGCCGTCTTCATAGCCTGACGGTGATTCTGCCATACCGGCTCGGCTTCCCAGGGCTGGCTTTCCTCGTCAGCAAGGTTAAATTCTGTCAAGGGAACAGGAAGGAAGTCCGCACGACGTTTTTTCAATTCAGCCACGGTAGACGAGTCCGCTATTATCTCCGCCGGGGCGGCCTTTGAAATCAGGGCTGCCAGCTGATAAAGTCCGGGATCATTTACATTCTGCGTGCAGAGGAAATCCCCTGTTGACGCGTCAAATGAGGCAAATCCCCATCCTGCTATGTCAAGGGCGAGGGATACCAGTATCTTCGCGGTTTTCGGCTCTAATAGCTCGTCTTCAACCACCGTTCCCGGCGTAATTAGGCGTATCACTTCCCGTCGGAAAAGTTTTGGCTTCTTGCCATTGGATTCCGCCGTAGCCGATACCTGCTCGCATATAGCGACCTTGTGTCCGGCGGAAATCATGCGGGATATATAGCTTGTGCATGAATGATGCGGAACTCCGCACATCGGGGCATTCTGCCTGTGCGTTAGAGTAAGGCCCAGTATCGCGCTAGCCTTTACGGCATCTTCAAAAAACATCTCGTAAAAATCACCCAGACGAAAGAACAAGAAGGCATCCGGGTAGGATTTCTTGAGGCTTGAATACTGCTGGAACAATGGGGTATCTGGCATTTCCGTTTCTGACATAAAATAACCGCCGGGGCATAATGGCCCATACATTAATTAATTATAACAAATATAGGGGACTGCTATTTCACTATATGGAAAAATTGTTAAAATCTGTATAAAGGGAGATTTTTATGTCAATAATAATCTGGATTCCGGCGGCAATATTACTGTTCGCAATAATTTATGTGATCTATGCCTACAACAAGGGTATAGGCCTGAAAAATTATGCAAGAGAGGCTTTTGCGACCATGGACGTTTATCTTAAAAAACGCTGGGAACTTATACCTCGTCTTGTTGATACCGTAAAAGGCGGTGCACGATACGAAAGTGCCACCCTTGAAAAACTGGCAAGAATACGGGGACAGTCCTATTCCGGCATGAATGAAAGGCAGAAATTGCAGGAAAACGCCACATTGGGCTACATCGGGCCGGGAATCGTCGCCATTGCGGAGCAATACCCGGATCTTAAGGCAAATGCCAATTATCTTAAATTAATGGACGGTCTGACGGAAATAGAAAACGAGATTGCAAGATCCCGCAAATACTACAATGGAACTGTAAGGGAACTTAACACCTATCTTGAACTATTCCCGACGAACATTATTGGCAGGATTTTTGGAATGGAAAAGGCGGATTACTTTCAGATAGACGACGGCGACAGGGAAGCCGTACATATTGACACAGGCAATTAAAGATAAAAGGACATGTCTTACAGCGAGCTGATACATAATTTTGACAAGATACGCGGCTATATGCGGCAGTTTTTCGCATTCGGATTCAAGGGACGCTCCGATTACGATGCGAAAAGTGCCCGCAGCTATGACAATGAACGACGACGTATTGAAAGCTGGCTCAAAGAATATATGTTCTTTCATCAGGACAATTCTGGAAAAAAGGCATTCATATCAACGGACAGCCGGGAAATACCAAACAATCCGCTTTATCAGGCATTCAAGGCGAAAAGTTTTACCGCAGGGGATATAATTTTCCATTTTGTCATATTGGATATGCTTTCCAACGGCGAGGAACTTACATTCAATCAGATCTGTGGCAAATTCTACGACGAGTACTTTCCCGAATCGGATATGAACACCCTGCCGAGCGAATCGTCAATAAGGAAGAAGCTGCGTGAATACTCCGATCTTGGCCTAATACGGCAAAAGAAATCCGGTAGGGAAACATCATACGCATTAAGCGAGGAGAATATCCCATTAAGCAGAATCCTTCCCGCCGCGGAATTTTTTTCGGAAACAAGTCCTCTCGGCGTTGCAGGCTCATTCATCCTTGACAAGGCATACTCGCAGGGAATTGGGCAAAATAGCAATTTCCGATACAAGCATCATTACTTTCTGCACGCACTGGATATGCAGATAATGGCAGACCTGCTTTCCTCTATACGGCAGAAACGTTCAATATGCCTGAACTATTCCGATTCATACGGACGGAACAGGTCGCACACCGTATTCCCCATAAAGATCTACATAAGCGCTCAGTCGGGCAGGCAATATCTTCTTACATGGCATTACAAATTCAAAAAACCCCATATATACAGGATTGACTATGTACATTCCGTAAAGGCAGGCAAGGAAGAAACAAAGGCTGACAGATATCTTGATTTCTACAGGAAATTTGCAAAAAACATGTGGGGAATCTCCTTTGTAAAAGGCTACAAAAAGGAGCATATAGAAATCACGGTACAGGTTGAAAAGGGCGAGGAATATATAATAAACCGTCTTGAAAGGGAAAAACGGTGCGGCGAAGTTGTAAGGACAGGCGAAAACGAATACACATACTCGGCTGACACCTATGACTGCATGGAAATGATGCCGTGGATAAGGACATTCATAGGCCGCATTACGCACATAGAGTGCGGCAGCCCCGAAGTAGTAAAGACATTCAAGGACGATTTGGCAAGGACATTGGCAAATTACGGCGGAGCGTAATTTTAAAATTAGCAATTAGCAATGAGGAATGAGCAATTGAGGTAAATTAAACGGCATTATAAAACCGGCAGGCATAGATTCTGCCTGCCGGTTTCTATAAGAAAACACATAAACCACTTTAATTTATGCGGGGAATATCACTTTTTTATCAGTTTTTTTATTTTAAGGTATATGTATTCTATTGCAAACAGGAGGATTATGCATATTACAGCCCCAATAACCAGTCTTGCCCAAAGATATTGGTATACGCTCCAGTTTTGCTTAAGAAAACGATAGATATAAATAGAAATGGTATAAGCGATAAAAAAACAAATAAAAAACTCTATTCTGTTTATCATCATTCCCCCTACCGCCATTCCACGCATTGTGTTACCTCCTGACAATCCTCAACATCTTCACAGACTTCTTTACAAATAGGCCCCATGCCTCCTGCTATACCTCCAGAAACTGCGCCTCCGACAGCTCCGCCGATTGCACCTCCGACTCCTCCGGCTGCTGTACCAACTGCTGCCCCACAAGCTACATAGCACATTGTTTTTAACTTGCACTGCTGCACCGTTCCAAGTTGAACACAGGTCTGAAACTCTCCTCCGCCAGAAAACCATTTAGAATCTCTGCCTATAAATTTTGCTATAATAGAAACATCTTTTGCCGTGCTTAACAGGCTTAAGTTTCTGCTGACAAAAGTAATTTTAAGGTTTTCAGAGTTTTTCTTTCCGATTATGAATACTTTATCATTAGTAAGCATTTCTCCTGATATGTTTGCAGATAAAGTATTAGCCAGTTTGATATTGCCATTTTGAGACAGCACATTGATAAGCATTAATTTTTCACTGTCGTTCAGTTTAATAAGGTTTGTTTCTTCAGCGGCATCACTTACAGCTTCGCTTACTGGCAGCTGGGCATTGCTCTCCTGCATTGCCTGTGTTATGGCTTTGGGGTTATTGTAAAGGTCATCAAATCCCAAAGTCTTATCTGCCGCATGCGCTGCTGCAGTAGTCAATGACATTAATGCTGCCATAGACAANNTCTGAAAGATTCTTAAACCTTCAAAATTCCATAAATGCCTTGCCTGCATTGTTTTTATGTTTATGTGCCGTTTTCAGCACATACAGAAATTGTACTATAAAAATTTAAAACTGTCAAATGTTTATTCATTTTTTATTTATAATTTATACTCNNATTTTAAAAGATATGTTTCTTCATTTGTTTGCTACATATATTCTGAACTTCAAGACAAAAATGAACAATTATCTTAATATAAAAATGTTAAACTATAATAAAGGATTAAAAATGAAGAAAAAAAATTTAAAAGACATTATAATAACGACAGTAATTGATATATGCAATAAAGAAGGGCTTTATAAGCTGTCTATGTCAAAGCTGGCAAAACAGGCGGGAATATCGTCGGCTAGCGTTTATACATATTTTGAAAGCAAAGACGACATGCTCTCAAAAGTTTATATGGATTTGCAATATGAGCTTTCCCAGGCCTTGTACAACAATGTTGAAAAGGAACATACGGCAAAAGGCAAAATATACAGAATCCTTGGGAATTTGGCAATTTACGCAAAAACAAGCATTGAACACCTTATGTTCATAGACAAGGCCGCCAATACGGGCATAAGCGAAAAAATAAACATGGAAATGATTGCTGCCTATTTTTCCCCGGTAATAAAAGTATTTGAGCAGGGTGTAAAAGAAAAGATATTGAAAAATGCAGATGCTGCTCTTTTATTCGTCTTTGCTGCTTCCAGCGTACAAAGAATGTCAACTGAAAAATTTGCCACACGCAGATTAGAGGAAAATTACGGCGGGAATTTTATTTTTGACCTTGCCTGGGACGCAATACGCAACCCAGAATGGCCGGACAATGAAATTATCCCAGAAATAAGGCTGCCTAAAACCCGGGGACGCAAACCTGGACAGAAAAACAAGCCTAAAGACAAGTAAGGAAACACTTTTTCAGTGTTTCCAATTAGCAATTAGGAATGAGCAATTGTGGAAGCCCTTTCTGCCCCCCTTGCGGGGGAAGTGGCACAACAGTGCCGTAGGGGGGTGTCCGGCCTGTAAGGCAAAAACGACATAGTATGTCGTTTTTAGGACGTGGTGCCTGTGCCGTAAGGCAAAAACAGCATAGTATGCTGTTTTTAAGGCGTGAACCTCTGTAGTTGCTCGCTTGCATGCAACGGAAGAGATACCTTAGAAAAAGCTGCTCGCTTTGTATGCAGTGTAGTGCCGGACAGAAAGAATTTATTATGATTTTTAGCGAGATTTACGGAAAATACTATCAGGCCGTGGCGGAAATACTACGTCAGGCGGTATATGGCAGGCTTACAGGTGAAAGACTGTATGAGATATCAAAAAACAAGGCCTTCGCGGAAAGCGTGCTTGCCATTCCTGATGCCCTGACAGACGGAACATGGCCATTTTTGGACGGGGAAATGAGGACATGTATCAAAAACAGTCCATATATGCCACTGTCCCTGCTTGAAAGAAGATGGCTGAAGACAATTCTGGCAGACAAAAGGATAAGACTGTTCTTTCCCGATTCCGGAATGGAAAAATCCTCGGAACAGGGAGCGGAACTGCCGCATGAGATTGAACAAATGCTGGAAGGCGTAGAGCCGCTGTTCCTGCCGGAGGACATTGTTTATTTTGACCAGTATCTTGACGGAGACAATTACGATGACACTGAATACATACGCAATTTCCGAACAGTCCTTGCCGCCATACAGGAAAAGCGGAAAATAGACATTTCCTTCACCGGAGGACGGGGAAAACATCATCGTTGGAACTGCATACCCATACATCTGGAATATTCCGCCAAGGACGACAAATTCCGTCTTGCCATAGATTCCCCGCATGAGCAGCGTTATATAAACATGGCAAGGGTGATTACGGTTTCCGCAAGAGGGAAATACAGGCCGGAAGAACTGCACAGGAACTTTCGGGGCAAGGAAAAACTTGTTCTGGAACTTACAGACGAACGCAAGGCATTGGAACGTGCGATGCTGCTGTTCTCGTATCTCAAAAAGGAAACACGAAAAATCTCCGACAGGAAATATTCAATAACACTTTTCTACGACAATGACGATGCCACGGAAATACTGATAAGGGTACTTTCATTCGGCCCAATGATAAAGGTAATATCTCCGGACAGCTTCAAGAACCTTCTGCTGGAAAGGATAAGGAAGCAGCTGAATCTGTTTTCCTGATTTTGATATTCCCCCACCAATCACAGAGAAGCATCCCTCTCACCCGCAAATGAGGGGGCATTCATATACTTGCTATAAAAAGTCATTTTGAGAGTTCGCAACTTTTTTTCCGTGAACTTTTGAAAAATGTCTTATACAATATATTCAAGACTATTCTGAAAGAAAAATTGTTGCGGAAAATGAAAAAGGCATGAAATCCGCAAAAAAGAGGAAAATGAAATGATAGAGATACAGGGAACATACAACACTGCGAAATGCTTCTGTTCCACAATGGAGGACTCCGCGGCGGAACAGATAAGGACAGTCTGCGACCAGCATTTTTTCGCAGAAAGCAAGATACGCATAATGCCGGACGTGCATACTGGCAAAGGCTGCACAATAGGCACAACAATGACGGTAAAGGACAAGGTTGTCCCCGGAATGGTAGGCGTTGACATAGGCTGTGGAATGGAAACAGTACGTCTTGCGGAAAAGGAAATTGACTTCGCAAAGCTGGACGACCTTATACGCAAGGAAATTCCATTCGGCAGGGATGTGCGGAAAACACATCATCCGCTTAATTATGAAATAAAGGTTGAAGATCTTAAATGCGGCCCTTATGTCAATCTGGCAAGGGCGAGACTGAGCATAGGATCTCTCGGCGGAGGGAATCATTTCATAGAAATAGACCGCTCCGAGGATGGCACATTGTACCTGATCGTACATTCCGGCAGCCGACATCTGGGTACGGAAGTCGCCGAATACTATCAGCAGCAGGGACGGTTTGCTATGTGGCAGGGAGCGAATTACCAGCTTGCCGAGATGATAGCCAAAATGAAAGAGGAAGGCCGTGCCAGGGAAATACAGTCGGCAATAAATGACCTGAAAAAAGAGCATCCGATTGAAATTCCCAAGGATCTGTGCTATGTTGAAGGCCGCCTATTTGAGGATTACATACATGACATGCGTCTTACGCAGTATTTCGCAATGCTGAACCGCAAGGCAATGACGGACGTTATAATAAGCGGCATGGGATTTACGCCGGAGGAAGAATTTACAACCGTGCATAATTACATAGACACGGACGAGATGATTCTTAGGAAGGGTGCGGTATCCGCCAAGGCCGGGGAAAAGCTGCTAATTCCGATAAACATGAGGGACGGCAGCCTGATATGCCGGGGCAAGGGCAATGAGGACTGGAACTGTTCCGCACCGCATGGGGCAGGCCGCCTTATGAGCCGAACCGCCGCAAGACGGAGCATTTCACTTGACGATTACAAGACGGAAATGGACGGAATTTTCAGTACCTGCGTTAGCAAGGACACCCTGGACGAAGCCCCTATGGCATACAAGACAATGGACGACATCGTGAACAACATAGGTCCTACCGCGGAAATACTGGAAATAATAAAGCCTGTATACAACTTCAAGGCGGAGGAATAAGATTAGGAAAACACGGAAAAATACACTTTTTCCGTGTTTCCTTAGCAATGAGCAATTAGAAATTAGCAATTGTGGTAATTCCTTAAAAAAAGAGCCGTGAGAACGGCTCTTTTTTTGTAATAACCTCGATTATTTCGACAGGAATGAATTGCAGCCTGCAGTGGTAGGTGCACATTCCCATGTGCGGGAACCTGTGCCAGGAATAGCCGGAAATCTCAGGGCTATCCTATATGATCCCAAACCACCACCTGCTGCCGTATTCCGCTGAACACGTAGGGTAAACTTATTAGCATTATCATAAGCTATTGTCACAACAGTAAAATAATTAAGATTGCTTATACCAACATCAAGTTCCTCTATAGAGGTCACATACGATCCTCTCTGCATATACGCCCTTTCTTCTGCATTTGCCATAGCAGCAAGAGCATCTATTCCTTCAGCAGCCCTTCCTTTTTCAACAGATTTGAAATACTGTGGCATTGCAACAGACGCAAGTATGCCCATTATTAATACGACTACCAATAGCTCTATCAATGTGAATCCTTTTCTTGTCATTTTGTATGTTCCTTTTAAAAATTTTTTTCCCAGCTCTCAATTAACGCTGGGATATATTCCGCCGCCTTATGTCAAGAATACAATATTCCGCCGCAAAACTTGGCGTAGCCGAAAGATAGTTTCTTGTTCAACTTCCGACACTGAACAAGCGGTTTACCGGCCTGCNNCATTAACGCTGGGTTATATTCCGCCGCCTTATGTCAAGATTACAATATTCCGCCGCCAATTTTCCGGCGTAGCCGGAAGCACAGATTTTTATAAAAGTTCCGACACTGAACAAGCGGTTTACCGGCCTGCTACGCAGTCGGGTTTTCCTGTTCTGCGATCGGAAAGTTGAAAAAAATCGTGCATAAAACTGCCATGCACGATTTTTTCCCGGTTGGGTCTTATAAGATGCTGAAACAAGTTCAGCATGACAAGGAATCATGTCATTGAGAGGAATGAAATGACGAAGCAATCTTTTGTTGTGTAAAAAAATGGAGTTCCTGAATTAGATTGCTTCCCTACCGTTCGCAATGACGAAAAAAAGGAATTTCCACAATTGCTCACTGCTAATTGGTTATATTAATTTTTTAAAAAAATTTAATATAATCTTAATATGTCCTTAAAAGAGAAAAAACTGCTTAGGCCTTTGCCAATAGGGATATCGGAGTTTATCAAAGTAATTGACAACAACTGTTTTTACTCCGACAAGACATTGTTAATCAAACACATTCTTGATACACAGGCAGAAGTGATACTTTTCGCTCGTCCA
>LXOW01462968.1_pt1 | contig 55640 bp, 45 predicted proteins | sample 1368591 | NCBI WGS metagenome assembly LXOW01 (sample SAMN04884650, study PRJNA319009) | bovine gut metagenome | isolation source: Cow rumen | host: Bos taurus | place: Italy: Legnaro (PD) | collected 2014-07-09
TGGGCGGTGAAATCCTGGGTTACGGATTCTGCGGCCGTATAGCCGTCGCCCTTGATGTTGAATTTGATAAGGTTGAGCGCATCTGTACCGAGTGTCCTGTCTGCGGGCAGAATGACCGAGCGTTCATAGGTTTTGTCCGCGGTGGAAATGTTGAGGGTCAGGGTGCCTCCTGCCGCGATGGTCATGGGATTGACCATCAGCCACACCGGCCATCGTCCGTCGACCGCTTCGAGGCCCGTTGCATATTCCGCGGAGACGGCATTGCCGCACGCACCGCTGCCGGCAACGGCGTAAGTCCCGGCATAATCGTCGTCCATTGTCAGGAAAAATACACCGGAAAGTGCTCCTGCGGCGGTAGGTTCCTCGGACAGACTGAGTGTGGCGGTGTAAATCCTTTCACCGCTTTCCAACCCGCTGACAGCGATGCAAAGCGGGGCGAAGATCCGCTTGAAAGAGACGATTTCTCCGCTCTTTGCACCCGGCTCACCGCTCAGATCGAAGGGTTGTGCAATCAGGTAATCACAGTGAGGGTCAAAGCTGTTCGCTCCGGGGAACTGTACGGGGCCGAGCCGGAAATTGACGGCGGTTCTGCTGCTGTTGAATCCGTTGACCTGCGTAGAATAGGGCATGACGCCGTACCAGTGGGTAATGCCTTCGGCTTCGGCAGGGACGGTAAAGGAATACTGTCCGGCTGTCGCGGTCGGCGATGCCTTGATGTTGCCCTGGTATTTCCCGTCTGCGTCACGGTAGTAGAGGGAGAGCATTTCTTCTCCAGTCAGTCCGACCCCGCTCCCGGGCGTGTAGGCGGTTTTGGCCTCTCCGGTCCAAAGGGCATCGTTGACGTTCAGCAGGACTTCGGTCCCTTCGGAAACGGGGGAGACGGGATTTGCAGGTTCTTGTTTTTCGTTACAGGATACGAAGATGCCGCATGCGGCAAGTACCGTGTAGAATGTTATCTTTTTCATAAGGCTTCGGGGCAGGGTTCTACAGGTCATACATTTCGACAAATTCGTCTTCGATGGCTGCGGCGTTCCAGTCGCTGGCGGCAAATACGGTCTCGGAGATTATTATCATCCCCCCGAGTTCAGGCGGAAGGTAGTCCTTCCGATAATCATTTTTAGTATACATAAAAGTATTGTTTTGTGTTTGATTTTCTATTACCATTTGGGGTTCTGTTCAAATTTACACAGGTCGATATCGTGCTGTGGTATGGGCAGCAGTTCGTGTTTTCCTTTGACCGTATATTGTGCGCCGATAAAATATCTGGGCGCCGATTCGTGCCATTCCTGGGACGCCATATAGCATTCGCGGATGGTCTCATAGTAAATACCCCAGCGTATAAGGTCCTGACGCCGGTGGCCTTCGAATGCCAGTTCATAGGAGCGCTCTTCCCGTACGGCTTTTCTAAAGGCTTCCAGACTGAGCCCATCGGGAAGGTCGGCTCGTGCCGACGGCATATTCTGATCCTCCCCGAACCCTCTCCGGCGTACCTTGTTGACCGCTTCTGCGGCCTGCGCCGGCACGCTGCCTTCTGCTTCACAGAGGGCCTCTGCATAGAGGAGCAGGACGTCCGCATAACGAAGTACGTACCAGTTGACGTTGGAGAGATTGTTGTCAGAAATCTGGTTGCCGTCCTCGACGTATCGCTCAATATCCCACTTGGAGGGCGTAATCATATAAGAGAAGGCATTTCTCCACTCCATGCGCCAGCCGGGAGTGTCGTTGTCCATCGCCATTTCAAAGGTAATCCAAGTTTTTTCTCCATTGATGGTTGCCCAGGTAATTGCGGTCTTCCCGTCCGCAAGCGTGTATTTGTAGTCGGCAAAGGAGAGGGCCCAGCGCTTGTCCTCCGCGTAATCTTTCCATCCGGCCAGAAACATGGGCTGTACCCGGTATACACCCTGATTGTAGTTGCCCTTAATGGAACCAATGGCTGCATTGACACCGTTCCATTTGCCGATGCGGCCGCTACTGGGTGTGTTGGACTGAGGTGCGTAGAAGCAGGCTTCCAGCAGGCTTTCTTCGGGTGCCCAGACATTATTGGCTGCATTTTTCCAGAGCGTTTCGTAGTTGTCCAGCAATCTGTGGTGTCCTTGATTCACGACCTCGGCCGCCGCTTCGGCGGCCAGGGCCCATTTGCTATGGTCCTGCAGCGGGTATCCCGCCCAGGTGGCATACACCTTGGCAAGCAGGCCCAGTACGCCGCCCTTTGAAAGCCGGAAAGCTGTGTTCTGGCGTACGGCATCCTCGTCATGCCAGGGCAGGACTCCGGCTGCGTATTTCAGGTCCGCTTCGATGTATTGGTATACGGCCTCCGGCTCCGCCTGTTTGAATTGCGTGGGCTGCTGATAGGATTCCTCCGTCCGTTGAACCAGGGGGACATGTCCGAACCAACGGACCAGCTCAAAATAATATAGGCCGCGCAACGCCCGTGCTTCCGCCATATAGTAGCGGCAGCGTTCGCGGTCGGCTTCGCTGAATGTGTCCATTTTGGCTTCCAGGCTTTCCAGAAAATCGTTTGCCCGGTAGATGGCCCTGTAAAGGGCCTGCCAGGTGGTCTGGACATAGGCGTCGCTGGCACTGAAAGCGTTGCTTGCCTCTTCCCGGAAACCGACCAGGGTGCTGCCCTCGACCTTTGCCTCATCCGTGGGCAGGGCAAACAGCAGGGAAAGGTGGAATTTGTAAATGCCGTCGTCGCACATCGCCTGATAAACCCCCAGAAGAAGGGTCTCGGCTTCATCGGCGTTGTTAAGGTAGTTGTCCTTATTGACGGAAGTGTAGCTCTTCTCCTTGAGCGAACAAGCTGAAAGGATGAGTATCAGGCAGGAAAAAATAATCTTTTTCATGGTTCTCAGAATTTGATTTCCAGGCCGGCGGTGAAGATGCGTGCCCTGGGATAGGACCCGTAGTCAAACGCGGGCATCAAGGCGCTGCCTCGCATATTGACCTCAGGATCGAATCCGCTGTAGGCGGTCAGGCACCAGAGGTTCTGTGCGGTAAGGTACACTCTCAGATGAGAAATGAAGGCCTTCCGAGTCAGACGCCGTGGCAGGGTATAGCCCAGCGTAACGTTTTTCAGGCGAAGGTATGACCCGTCCTCGATGAAGCGGGAACAAATGTCGTAGGAAATATATCCCGTGGCAGAGGGGACCTTGTTGGATGCATTCGTGATGCTCCAGCGGTCGGTAACCTCACCCAGCAGGTTTACGTTTTCCAGTTTGGACTGCGTATTCCAGAGGCGCTGGGCATTGTACACCTCTCCGCCTACGCTGAACTGCAGCATGAAAGACAGGTCGAAATCATACAGGTTGAACGTGTTGGAGAGACCGCCGAACCAGTCCGGCTGGCCGTTCCCGATAACCGTCCTGTCCTCAGGAGTAATTACGCCATCGTTGTTGATATCCTTGTATTTGATGAATCCCGGAGTTACAGGTACTCCGGCGTGCTCGCTGATATCCACGATACCTTCTTTCAGAGTGAGGGCCCCGTCCGGACCGACATTGAAGTCGGAGAGCTGGTAAACTCCGTCGAAGACATATCCGTACATCGAGCCGATGGCTCCGCCCACTTCTGCGATGTAATCGTAACTCTTGAAATTGGAATTGAAGTTGGAAAGGGCCAGCAGATAATCGGACCCGTCGGCCAGCGAAAGCAGGGAATTGCGGATGAACGATATGTTGAAGTCAGTGGTCCAACTGAAGTGCCTTCGGTTGAAATTGATGCTGCTCAGCGTGATTTCAATACCTTTGTTGCGGATTTTACCCACGTTTTGCCACTGGGATTCGAATCCGGTTACAAGCGCAAGGCTCTGGGCGAGCAGCAGATCCTTGGAATCTTTGATGAAGGCATCCACCGTCAGCGACAGCCGGTTCTTGAACATGCTCAGGTCCAGTCCAATATTGGTTGTGGTCGAGCCTTCCCAACGCAGGTTCTTGTTGGGCAACTGGCTCGGATAAAGCACAGTGACAAGTTTTCCTCCCTGCCCGTAGCGCGCGGATGCGAGCAGGTCAAGCGACAGGTAACTGCTGATCCGGTCGTTGCCTACGGTACCCCAGCCGGCGCGGAGTTTCAGGTTGTCGATGGCGCGCGCATTCCGCATCCAACTTTCGTTCGAAATGGTCCAGGCCGCAGCAAACGAAGGGAAGAATCCCCATTTGTTATTGTCGGCGAATACCGTCGATGCATCCGCACGTACTGTGGCGGTGAGCATATAGCGGTCGGCATAGTTGTAGAAGGCCCTGCCGAAGAAGGAAAGTTTGCGGCGGTCGCTCTTTCCGCTGTTGACATTGCTGGGGGTAGCGCCGAGTCCGAGGTTGTCGGTGCCGAATTCATCGAGGGGGAAGTCATAGGCTTCCCCGTAGAGGAATTCGTTGGACTCGTAGCTTGTCTCATGTCCGAGCATGATATCCACTTTGTGGACTTTGGCAAAGGTGTTTTTATAATTCAGTGTGTTGGAATTGCTCCAGCGCAGGCTCTTCTGGGTACGGGAGTTGCCGTTGGGCCCGGAGGTGCGTGCCGCCTGGGAACTGCCTTCACCATAGAAGATGTCGGTGCGGCGGAAGGCCTGGTTCCAGGTGAAACTGCTCTTGAAGGTCAGGCGCTTGGTGATCGCGGCGTTCAGCCCGACGCTCGCAATCCACTGGTCAATCCGATTGCTTTGCTTCACTTTTTCGGCATTGATCAGGGGATTGAAGTAGTTGGAATAGGCAAGTCCGAGTTGTTCATAGATTGGATCGACGGCGTTGTGGCGCAATTCTTCATCAGTGACGAAAAGTCCTCCCGTAGGCCGGGACTGAAGGATGGCGGAGAGTGTGCCGCCGCCGGTCCCGATGCCGGTCTGGACGCTGGAAGTGTAGTTGACCGAACCGTTGAAACTGAGCCAGTCGAAGAGTTTCTGGAAGAACTTGATGCGTGCGGCGTTCTTTTTAAACGAACTGCCGATCATGATGCCCTGGTTGTTGAAATGGGAGAAGGAAGCCAGATAGGTGTTCGTCTTTCCTCCGCCGGAGATGCTGACATCGTGGTTCTGGGACCAGGTCGGCCTGAAGGCTTCTGCCTGCCAGTCGATGCCTTTAACATTTTTGTAATCTTCCAGGGATTGGTAGCGCCAGGGATTTCCCTCCGCGTCTTCTCCAGCCCTATAGTAGCGGCCTTCGTAGCGTGTAGGATTCAACTCCATCTGCAATTTGACGAATTCATAGGGGCTCAGGACCTCCATTCTGTCCGCCAGTATACTGTAGCTGGCCGAACCGTTGTAACTGATCTGCGGACGGCCTTCGCGTCCTGACCGCGTCGTGACGAGTACGACACCGTTGGCCGCCCTGGACCCGTAGATGGCCGAGGCGGAGGCGTCCTTCAAGATTTCAATGGATTGGATGTCCTGGTTGGCCAGGAAGTCGATGTCGTCGGTTTCGAATCCGTCCACGATATAAAGCGGGGCTGTGTTGCCGGTTACGGTTCCCACGCCACGGATTTTTACATCGAATCCGGACCCGGGCGTTCCGTCGGCGGCGGTGATGTACACCCCGGCTACTTTCCCGCCCATAGCATCCAGCACGGTACCTGACTTGTAGTCGGCGATCGCTTTGGCGGAGATGGAAGACACGGAGCCGGTGAGGTCGCTGCGCTTCATGGTTCCATAGCCGATGACCACGGCTTCATCAAGCACCTTCCCGTCTTCTTTCAGCATAATGTCCAAGACATTGCGTCCCTTTGCCGGTACGGTTACGGTGCCGAAGCCGATATAACTGAAGACGAGCCTGTCAGCATCGGAAGCACTGATTTCATAGAATCCTTTCTCGTTTGAGACGGTGCCTTTGGCGGTGCCTTCGATCTGGATGCCTACGCCAATGAGCGGCTCTCCGTTTTCATCGGTGACGGTGCCCTTGATGATTCTGTTCTGTGCGAAAACAGGTAGGGCAAGCAGCAGCGCAGTCACAGTGGCTGCCATGTTTTTAATCAAATGTCCGTTCATAACCGTCTATTTGTTGTAGGTCGGATCCAGCCAGATGATGAGAGGATAGCACTCAGTTCCACCGGTATTGACGGGATCGATGTTGTTGATGTTGTATTGGAATGAGCCGGAAACCATGCCCGAGGCATAGCCGTTATCATCTGAGAACTTTTCAGGCTGGACGACGAGGCTCAGATCGGCGGGGTCGATGTAGCAGGCTGTGTATCCGATCCATCCGCGTTCGCCGTTGCGGTCTGCCTGCCAGGAAACAGGGGAGGCTGACTGGGTGTTGACGGGAATGTTTCTGGCGTCGAAGTATTTGCTCCATACCCTGTACATAAAGCGGTCGCTTCCGTCCTGTGCGCGTCCGTCGATGTGCGCCTCAGGGCCGTCTATATTGTAGAAAAATACATTCCTGCGATACGAAAGTGTGAATCCGTTAACCGCTTCCCCGTTTTCCCGCGTGACGACGGGCGCAAGTGAGCGGCCGCCGGTCCGGGGGTTGACGCGGAAGGCAAAAGGCGTGTACCGGATTTTGTAACCGTTGATGAAGCCGTCATGTGCGATGAACAGGGGGAATTTCCGGGTAACGGCAGCCTCTGAGGTTCCGCCTACAGTTACTGTAATGACGGAAGCATGCGTCCGCGCGGAGCGGTTGGCGGTCTGGTCGCCTTTATAGGTGAGCGTCAATTCTCCCGTATTCGCATTAATGGCAGCACCGGTGTTCATCGACGAATTGTTCGTGCAGTTCTTGATGGCGAAGGTGACGGGAACACCATCGGGTATATCGCTTTCAAGAATGGGAACTTTGATGACTCCGCTCTCCAGCAGGAACTGGTTGCCGTATTCCTCAACCGGTGAGAGCCCGAGGTTGTTCCCCCAGCGTACGAAGGTGAAGTGATAGGGATTGGGAATGATAGTAAGGGAGAACGCGGTGCTCATCGACGATTTGACGTTGACTGCACGTACGTATACCCGATAACTGCCCGGAACGAGTTCGATGCCTTTCGCGCAGGATATCTCACCGGTGCGTGGGTCAATCTCCAGACCATCAAGCCCGTCGGGCAAATTCTCGAAGGCGTATTCCACCTCATCTCCGTCGCAGGAGGCAACAGGATTGCTGAAGGCAAGCCCAGAGATGATTTCTCCAGGGTCGGCATAGGCGAATTGCGTGATGGGATGGATGAAATCGATGATGCTGAAACTGAAGACGTCGTCGAAGTCTGCGCTGCCCCAGGTATTGGAAACCGTGAGACTTACGCTATACTCCTCCCCGACAGTTACGGATTCGGTGGCCGGGAAGGACAGTACGCCGCTGTTTTCATCCACGCTGATGCCGGGAGCGTTGGACGGCAGGATATGTTTGATGGCATAGCGCAGGCCGCTGCGCGAACCAATCATCTGCGGAGCGGGAGAAACGGCGCCGTAGCCGCGTTCCACCCGGGTCTGAGTGACAGGATAAGCCAGTGAGAGGGGGGCAGAAGTGACATCCAGCGTCAGCGCGTCGGTGAAAAGTCCTGCCTCGTCCTCCTGTCCGACGATATAGGTGGTCAGCCGGAAGTCGAAATCGTAGCGGCCCGGAATGAAATGTGGGTTGCCCGTAACGACGGAAAAGACGCCGTCCTGCGACAGGGAGAACCAGTCCTTGCACTCATTGACGGATTTGCCGTCCCTGCGGATATTGGCGATGCTGAATTGCTTGATGGCGACGTGGTCGCTCCCATCGGTGCCGATTATCGCCTGAGGCAGGTTTTCCTCTCCGGAGAGAATATCCTCAAGAGGAATTCCGAGTAAGGAAGGTGTCACGATGATTCCGTCGGGGACCGGTTTCATCAGATGGATTTCAAGGGCATTCGGAAATTCTTTCCGATTCCCTCCGAAACTGCAGGCGATACTCACGCTGTAATGTCCGGTGGACAGCAGTTCCGAATGGCTGATGGTAAAGACACCGCTTTCGCGTCCGACGGAGAAGCATTCGGTGCTGATGGCTTCGCCTTCAAAGAGAACGGCCGTGATTTCAAAGTCTTGCGGGGACTCTCCGTGCCAGGATGGAGCCACGCTGAGGGTAGTCCCGGGGCTGATTTCGCTGACCCCGCTGTAGTACAGCATATTGGAATGGTCTGTGTCACCCCGTTTTGCCGAGCAGGAAACGAGGGCAAGCAGAATGAGAATCTTGGGGTATTTCATAAGGCTTTGTATCGTTGGACAGCTTCAAGGAAATAGTAGTCGGCATAGCAGAGGGCGCAGTCGATTTCGGAGTCGAAGGGCGCTGCGCCGGTAGAATGCATCAGGATGAAATTCCCGTTGGTGCCCGGATTGGCCAGATAATTCTCCGAGCAGAGGGAGCGAAGGATATCTTCCGCGTAGTCGCGGTATTCCGCACCGAGGACGGGGTCCACCATCCCCTGTAATTCCAGCAGGGCGGAAGCCGTCACCGCCGCGGCAGATGCGTCTCGCGCCGCACCGGGAATGCCCGGAGCATCGTAGTCCCAGTAAGGGATTTTATCTTCGGGCATATCAGGGAGGCCGATGATCAGGGCGGCGATTTTCTTCGCCTGTTCCAAATAACGCGGATCGCGGGTGAAGCGGTAGCAGACCGTATAGCCGTAAAGCCCCCATGCCTGCCCCCGCGCCCACCGTGAATCATCTGCACAGCCCTGCCATGTGCTCTTGCTTTCCACGGTTCCGTCATCATGATAACTGACCACATGCCAGGAACTGTTATCGGGGCGGAAATGATTCTCCATCGTCCGGTCCGCATGACGGACGGCGATGTCGCTAAGTCTTGTTTCTCCAGTCCATTCTGCGACGGTGAAGAGCAGTTCCAAGTTCATCATATTGTCGATGATAACGGGATAATTCCAGTCTCCGAAATCCCAGGAACGGATAAGTCCGATGGTATCGTTGAACCTTCCTGCAAGGCTGTGCGCGGCTTGAATGACCGCAGTTTTTGCCGCTTCATCGCCGGTCAGCGAATATTTCAGGCCGAAACTGGGCATGACCATGAACCCCAGGTCATGCGTGCTCGTCATCGCCGGTACGTCGGAAAGTTTTTCCGTATAATGGCGCGCCAGGGAAGCGAGTTCGTCGTCCCCGGTCATGGCGTAGGTCAGCCACAGGCAGCCGGGGTAGAACCCGCAGGTCCAGTCCGTATACTGCATTTCCAAGTACTTTCCGTTTCCCCATGACCTGGGGAAAAGGGTCGCGTCATACCATTCTGCTCCGGCCGCCTTTAATTGTACGGAGGCTGTTTCAAGGGCTCCGGAAGTGTCCGGGACATCCAATTTTCGGGATGTGCAGGAGAGCAGCGCAACGCCCAGCAAGACTCCTGTCTGTAGATAGAGTTTCATTTTTTCGTAAAGGTATAGGTTCCGGGTTCGGTCCGCAGCCAGAGCGTTCCGTTGCCCATTTCAGATTTTGCGTTTTTCAGTACCGTCTTTCCGTCCCGGATGACAGTCCAGTTCCCGGGCTCAAGGTCGCATACCAGCAGATAGCAGTCGCTTTTCAGGGAGAAACTGAAACTTCCCTTCAGTGTTTCCGATTTCTTATGAAAGAGTGCGCCGTGGCCTGCGACAACGGCCCCACAGACGTCCTCCCCTTCAATGGCGGATACTTTGCTGAATGAGGTACAGCCATTGTCTGCAACCTGCATCACATGCAGGAAGCAGTCTTCAGCCGATGCCGTGGCTGGTGATACTTCTACCCGCCAGGCACCCCGCTCTCCCGCCTGGTCAGGACGGTTGGGCTGAGGGTCTGCGGGATAGTTGATGCCTTCTACGAGAAATTCTTTTCCAGGACCGCCTATTTTTTCGATGACCCCGTTTTCCGGAAGCAGGCTTTCGCAGCGGAGCATGCCACTGTCTCCGCAGGTTGTTCTCCGGACATAAAAGCTCCTTCCTTCAATTTCCGGTTCCTCGATGCTATGTAGCAGCCAGGTTTTCTTGAAATCAGGGTTGGCGGCCTCCAGGTGGTCATACACGATCATGGCAGCGGGAACGGTGTTGTTCCTGAGATTGAAAAATACGAAGGAACGGCGTACATCCCTGACTTTTTTGCTGTAGGCTTGCGTGATGTCACCTTTCAGGTAGGTATATACAGGTACTTTTTCCGACGGGCCGAAGTTGTGGGCCAATACGCGTCCGACGGTATATTCATCGCTCATAAGATCTTCGTAGGAGCGGCACGTATTCCAGCCTTCGCCGCAGAGTCGCTGTCCTCCGTCATTGGCTGCCGTGCGCGTCTTGTTCTCACCGCCATATGCCCAGCATTCGAATACTTCGTCGGGATCATACACCAGGAGGGAGTTGTGCGCGATGGTGCGCTTCGTGTAATTTTTATTGTTCAAGGAATTGTATCCACCCTGTACACTCTGATAGATGCCGGAATCGATGGCCAGCGGACCTTTATAATAAATCTGGAAGGCACCGCCGTCCTGATGCTGATGATTCCCGAAGAACTGTTCATTGACTTTCATTTCGGCAATTACGGAATTTTCGTCCCATCCCGTTCTGGCCACCATCCACCCGTAGGGGGAAGGACTGTACATGGTCAGCGGGAGGCCTTCTGGGGAGCGCCCCTGAAGGTTGAAATCCCGCCAGAGAAGGTTGAATATCAGGCAATGTGGTTCGACGGATGGCTTCAGTTCCCACTCCCCGGCCAGATAAGGATCCTTCCAGTAGGAAGAGGCGAGCATCATCGGAACGGGGTAGGTGTCGATATAGGCCCGGTTGTGGTTTACGTCTCCGGCAGGCAGCATTTTCCCATCTGGCCTGCGGCGGTAAATATAGTCGTAAAGGACGTAGCGCATGTCCGGGGAGTAGAGATTGCGAGCGCCCATCCGGTCCAATATCCACAGGGAAATAAAATCACAGGAAAGGCGTACATTGCCGTAATCAGTCCCTTGGTGGTAATTCCGTCCCCCATAGAGATAATTCCGAATGGGGATATACTCCTGTTCCAGCATCTCGCGGACATAGTTGAACATGTCAGGATACTCGTCGTATACGGCAATCCCGGCGGAAAGCATGTCCCGCAGGATCATCCATTCGGACCCGTGACCGGCCAGGTATTCATCCCGCTTGGGTGGGTAATGGCATTCCATAGTGCCGGCAATGCGGATGAATTCGCTGTAGAACGCTTTTTTCTCTTCTTTGGAAAGCAGGGGATAGCACCAGTCGTACACCAGGCCGCCTACCATCAGCATAATCCCGCTGGCACGGGACATGTCATTGCGCGTTCCGAAGTTCGTATGCTTGAGGGAATCCAGCATCCCGTCAATGGCCCTCCGCCCCGCTTCCCTGTCATCATACAACAGATAATCGATGGCGTCCAACTGTGCCTGTGACGTTAGTCCGCGCATGCGCATGTAATAGCGGAAGCCGCTTCTGTCTTCTTTTGCCTCTTCTTCAGGAGTGCGGGGTACGGCGGCTTTGCGCAGCGCGCGTATGATTCTTTGCCCGTCCGGACTTTCTACCCGGGCCCGGACTTCGGGCAGGTCGTCCTGTCGCAGATAGAGTCTTGGATGTTTTTTAGGAGGGTCGGGAATCTTGACCGGGACAAGTTGGGCTGCCCCCTTTCCGGGGCTTCCCGGAACGCTCTCAGCGGCTATCCCTGTGCAGGAAAAAAACATCAGTGTAGCCAAAGTCAACTGTAAGATGTGGTTAGTCATGCTGCAAAGTTTGTGTTTCTCTCTAATATATNNCTCTCTAATATATGGAGAGAAAATTGTTTCTTTTTTATTTGATTTCGTGTAATTAATTTTTATTTCGTATGAACTTGTAGTATAATTGTACAAAATTTGCATTTTATGTTTGACTGCCTGCGGCTTTTGCGTGCTGCGCTCATTCTGCTGTTTATCGGGGGTGTTCAAATTCCTTCCGATGCGGCACCTCAGCTTTCGTTCCGTCGTTTGGGAATTGAACAAGGCCTCTCTCAAAGTTCCGTTCTCTCCATTACGCAGGATAGGCTTGGAAATCTGTGGTTCGGGACGCAAAACGGCCTGAATCGTTATGATGGTTATGATTTTACGGTGTTTAAATCGGATTTCTCTGATCCTGCATCCCTCCCCAGCGGTTTTGTCGGCGCCCTTTTTACCGACGATGAAGGCCGGATCTGGGTAGGGACTTCGGCGGGACTTTCCCGCTTTGATGCGAAGTCAGCGCATTTTATTAATTATTCTTCCCCCTGTGGTTCCGTCAATCATATTTCTTCTTTTGGAGACGGGCTTGCTCTCTCTACAGATAACGGCCTGTTTCTTTTCCATCCTGCTGACGATTCCTTTGAAAGCATCTCCCTCGGGGTGGACTGTGTCATACGGAGCACTTTTTCTCATGAACGATTCCTTTTGGTCGCTTCTGATGCCGGGCTGTTTCAATTCTACAGCGGAAAGGCTGTCCTTGTTCAAGAATTCAGGGGTGTTGATGTTCATGCCATTGCTCCATCTCAGGATGGCGGATGGTGGATAGGTGTTTATGGTCGCGGGCTCTATCGAACGGATTCACGTTTTAAGGTGCTCCGTCATTACGAGGGGAAGGAAATGCTTCCGTCGGACTATGTCAGGGTGTTGCATTCCGATGCTCGCGGGCGTCTCTGGGTAGGCACCTATGAAGGTTTGGCCGTTTATGATGATCTCCAGGGCGCCTTTAAATTGTGCCTTCATGACGAGAACCCCACGTCGCTCAGTCATAATAGTGTGCGTGCCCTATATTCGGATGCCCAGAACGGTATATGGATAGGGACTTGGTTCGGCGGTGTGAATTATTGGAACCAACAGGATGAAAAAATCCAGAAAATCCCCCTGTCAGGTGAACAGGTTTATGGATTTGTCACCTGCCTTTGCCCTGACCCCGTTTCCCGAAATATCTGGATTGGTACCAACGATGATGGCCTGTTCCTTTATTCCCCAGGGCAAGGCAGCCTTATCCGGCCGCATCTTCCGCTTGAAAGCAGTAATGTGAAGTGTATCGTCCCCGGCAGTGATGGCTTTCTTTATATCGGTCTTCATATGGGCGGCGTAAAGCGTCTGGATCCCCGTACGCTTCATGTGCGCGGTTATGCTTTCAATCACGGGGCGCCCATCAAGAACGGCTGTTACTCGCTGCTGGAAATTGAGAAGGGGAAATGGCTGGTCGGCTCTCTGGAAGGCCTGTTTCTTTTTGATTCGCAGAGTGGCGATTTTTCCCCTCATCCCGCCGTTGGAAATGTTCCCGAGTTGGGCAAGCGTTTGATTTCCGTGTTGTACAGGGACCGTTCCGGCCGGATTTGGATCGGGACGGACGAGGGCTTTTTCCGTCTCTCGCTCCAAGACGGAAGCGTACAGACGCAGTCTGAGTTACTTCCGGCCATCGGCTCCGCAGGTTTTCATGTAAACCAGATTGTTCAGGATGCCGATGGCCGGATATGGATGGCCTCTTCACGCGGCCTGGTGGAGTTTCCCGGCATTTCCCAGCCCCGCTGCTATACCGTTCGGGACGGGCTTCCGGATAATAATGTCCGTGCAGTCCTCAGTGAAGAGAATGCACTTTGGTTTTGTTCCGGAAGCATAATCTGCCGCCTTCGGCAGGATAATGGCGCGCTTACCCCCATCAACCGCCCGATGAACAACGAATTTAATGAGGGTGCGGCCTGTGTCGGCGCCGACGGCCTGTTCTACTTTGGCGGGTTGGGTGGAATCACCCGTTTCGACCCCGGCGATATGTATTCTAATCCCTATGCGCCCAGGCCTTATTTCACGGGGGTCAGTATTGACCGGAGGAATTCTGCTGATTTGGAACGTGATGCATCGGGTGCCTGTATCTCCTTGCGGACGCATGCTTTCAAGGGACCGCTTGTCGTACGCTGGTCAGTGGTGAATATGCTCTCCTATGGAGGTGATACTTTTTATTATCGTATGGAAGGGTTGGATGACCAGTGGCACAAAACTGAAGGGAGGACGGCAACCTTTACCAACCTGGCTCCGGGCAACTATACGCTTCATTTGCGCTGCGCCAACAATGAAGGTATTTTTTGCGAAGGGGACACCGTCTTTCCCATCCGTGTCCTGCCCAGATGGTGGCAGAGCGGTTTTTTCCGTATGTTTCTCCTTTTTTTTGCCTGTGCATTCCTCGTCCAGGTCGGCCTGCTCATCGCTTCGCTGCTGCGGGCTAGGGTGGAACTTCTTACCCGGAAGGCTGAAATCCGCAGGCTTGAAGAAGACCTGGACAAGACACGCGATCTGCTTTCCGGGCAATATCAGCCACGCGCATCCGATGAAAAATCCGCCGACAGCGAATTTTTGCGCAGGGCGGAGCAGGTCGTGGCGGCGAATATGGNNACGCGCGACCTGCTCTCCGGGCAATACCAGCCCCGCGATTCTGATGAAAAATCCGCCGACGGAGAATTCTTACACAGGGCAGAACGGGTCGTGGTGGCGAATATTGACAATGATTCGTTTTCTTCGGACGATTTTGCCCGGGAAATGTATATGAGCCGTTCAAAATTGTACGCCAGAATACAGGAAACGACCGGTGGAACCGTGGCGGAATTCATCCGGAAAATCCGCTTTGAGCGCGCCTGCACCCTCTTGCTGGAAGGCCGTTACTCTGTTTCGGAAATCAGTTCGATGGTCGGTTTTTCCTCGCCTTCCTATTTTGCTACCTGCTTCAGGAAATTCACCGGCGTCCTCCCCAAAGAATACGGGAAAAAGGACAAATGTTGAATTTGGCACATATTTTGAGCCTTCCCCACGCCGGAAAATTTTAAAGCTCAAGATATGAAAAAGACTTTTCTCACTGTGATTCTTTCCGTGGGCCTCAGCATGCTTACGGCGTATGGTATCGTCAAGGCGGCGGCCCCGCAGGAGGCCGGCGATGCGCCCGTCTATTCTTCCGATGGCGGCTACAACGTGCCCGCCGGTACTGTCAATTTGTCAGTGTCCGACTATCCTGATTTTACCTATGCGGCGGAGCGTGCCGTGGATGCGGTGGTTTTCGTCAAAGTGACGATTACCCGGCAGTATCAGCCCATCCAGGATCCGTTCTTCCGTTTTTTCTTCGGCGATGAAGGCGGACAGCGGCAGTCCGAAGGCAGCGGCTCCGGTGTGATCATCAGCCCGGACGGATATATCGTCACCAATAACCATGTGGTTGCGGACGCATCGAAAATTGAAATCACCCTTAATAATAATAAGGTGTACGAGGCGAAGGTCATCGGCACCGATCCCGCGACCGACGTGGCGCTGGTGAAAATCGATGCGACGGGCCTGCCTACCGTGGAATTCGCCGATTCGGACAAACTCCGCCTGGGAGAATGGGTGCTGGCGATCGGCTCTCCGCTCGGGGAGCAGTTGCGTTCTACCATCACCGCCGGTATCGTCAGTGCCAAGGGCCGCTCGATGCCCAACTACACCGGCGAATTCAAGATCGAATCCTTTATTCAGACCGATGCGGCGGTCAATCCCGGCAACAGCGGCGGCGCTTTGGTCAACAAGGCGGGCCAACTGGTGGGTATCAATACCGCCATCGTGTCCCAGACGGGCTCCTACACGGGCTATTCCTTTGCCGTTCCTTCCAACATCGTCCATAAGATTGTCTCCGACCTCATCGACTTTGGCTCGGTCAAGCGGGCGCGCCTGGGTGTCACCATGTCTCCGGTGACTGAAAAATTGGCGTCGGAACTGAAACTTTCTTCGCTGGACGGCGTATATATTAATGAGGTTGCTTCCGGAAGTGCCGCTGACAAGGCCGGTATCAAGCAGGGCGATGTGCTGGTGAAACTGGATTCCACGCTCATCAAGACGCCTTCCTCGCTGCAGGTCAAAGTCAACAGTTTCCGGCCCGGTGACCGCACTGAGGCTACCGTAATCCGGGGCGGAAAGCAGATGACCCTGTCCGTGGTGTTCGAAGAGGCTCCCCAGACCCTGCTCGCTTCCGACGGTACGGCAACGTTCTACGGCGCACAACTCCGCGCGATGACCAAGGAGGAACTGGCTGCGGCCCGCGTCAAGAACGGTGTACTTGTCGTCAGTGCAGGCAAAGGGAAGATGGCGCAGGCCGGTGCCGATGACGGTTACATCATCGAGTACGTCAACGACCGTCCCGTCAGCACGCCTCAGGATGTCATTGACATCGCGAAGAAGAGCCCGCGTTCCGTTTATGTGGAGGGTGTGACCTCCGCAGGGAACAAGTTCTACTTCGGATTCGGGAAGGATCAATAAAACAATATGAGACAACTTAAAATTACCAAGTCGATTACCAACCGCGAAAGCGCGTCCCTAGACAAGTATCTCCAGGAGATCGGCCGCGAAGAGTTGGTGTCGCCGGAAGAAGAAGTAGAACTCGCCCAACGCATCCGCGAAGGCGACGAAGAGGCCCTGGAAAAACTCACCAGGGCCAATCTTCGTTTTGTGGTATCCGTGGCCAAGCAGTACCAGAACCAGGGCCTGAGCCTACCGGACCTCATCAATGAGGGTAATCTGGGTCTGATCAAGGCTGCCGAGAAGTTCGACGAGACCCGCGGCTTCAAGTTCATTTCCTATGCCGTGTGGTGGATTCGCCAGTCCATCCTGCAGGCACTCGCGGAGCAGTCCCGCGTGGTGCGGCTTCCGCTCAACCAGGTGGGTTCCCTGAACAAGATCAACAAGGCGCTTTCCAAGTTCGAGCAGGAGTATGAGCGTCAGCCGTCCACGGAAGAACTTTCCGAGATGATTGACATCCCGCACGACAAGATTGCGGATACCCTGCGCGTTTCCGGCCGCCACGTGAGCGTGGACGCCCCCTTCGTGGAAGGGGAGGAGAACTCCCTGCTGGACATCTTGCCCAATGACGACAGCCCGAGTGCGGACAAGGGCCTGACCAACGAGTCCCTGAGCACGGAAATCGACCGTGCCCTTCAGGTGCTGACTCCGCGCGAGCAGGAGATTATCCGTTCCTTCTTCGGCATCGGCTGCCAGGAAATGACGCTCGAGGAAATCGGCGAACGCCTGGACCTCACGCGGGAACGCGTGCGTCAGATTAAGGAAAAAGCCATCCGCAAACTCAAGAAACCGTCGGCGCGCAAGCTCCTCATTCCTTATCTTGGGTAATATGCCGGAAAAGTTTTTAGCTGCACACGTCTGCGAGGTGCTGCAGTTGCTGTATGGCGCACAGGTGGCGCCGGAATCGCTTCAGATTCAGCCTACGCGCAAGGAATTCGAGGGGGATTTTACGCTGGTGACGTTCCCGCTGCTGCGCATCTCCCGCCTTTCTCCGGAAGCGACGGGCGAGGCCGTTGGTGCAGCGCTTTGCGCTTCCTGCCCCGAAATCAGCGCGTACAACGTAGTGAAGGGCTTCCTGAACATCAGTTTTTCGTCGCTTTACTGGGGCGAACGCTTTGAAAACATCCGCAGCGACGCTTCCTTCGGGCAGTTGCCTTCGACGGGAAAGCGCGTGATGGTGGAATTTTCTTCGCCGAATACCAACAAACCCCTGCACCTGGGGCATATCCGCAACAACCTGCTCGGCGACAGCGTATCGAGCCTGCTCGCTGCGGCGGGCAATGAGGTTATCCGCACCACGCTCGTGAACGACCGCGGCGTGCATATCTGTAAGTCGATGTACGCCTGGCAGGAGCGCTTTGACGGCGCGACCCCGGAATCGACGGGCAAGAAGGGCGATCATCTCGTGGGCGATTGCTATGTGGCCTTCGCGCAGATGGAGAAGGAAGACCCTTCCGTGATGGACAAGGTGCACGAGATGCTGGTGAAGTGGGAGGAAGGCGACCCCGAAGTGCGTGCGCTCTGGGAGAAGATGAACGGCTGGGTGTTCGACGGCTTCGAACAGACCTACCGGGCCCTGGGCATCCGCTTCGACAAGACCTATTACGAGCACGAGACCTACCTCCTGGGCAAGGAACTCGTGCAGAAGGGCCTGGATATGGGCGTCTTTACCCGCGACCCCGACGGCTCCGTCTGGTGCGACCTGACCGCCGACGGCCTGGACCGCAAACTGCTGCTCCGCTCCGACGGGACATCGGTCTATATTACTCAGGACTTGGGCACGGCGGAACGACGTTTTTCCGAGTATCAACTGGATTCGCACATCTATGTCGTGGGCGATGAGCAGAACTACCATTTCCAGGTACTGAAACTCATCCTTGCCAAACTCGGTTTCGACTGGGCGGAGCAGATCTACCACCTCAGTTACGGCATGGTGGAACTGCCGAACGGAAAGATGAAGTCCCGCGAGGGAACGGTGGTGGACGCCGACGACCTCATCGAGAAGATGTACGAGGAGGCGAAGGCCACCTCCGAGGAGAGCGGCAAGCTCGACGGCATCGCCGACGAGGAGAAGGAGCGGCTGTACCGGATGATCGGCCTGGGCGCGCTCAAGTACTTCATTCTCAAGGTGGATCCCAAGAAAAAGATGCTCTTCAATCCGGAGGAGTCCATCGATTTCAACGGCAATACCGGTCCTTTCATCCAATATACGCACGCGCGAATCTGCAGCATCCTGCGTAAAGCGGAAGAAGCGGGCGTAAATCCCGTCTGGAAGGCCGATGCGGCGCTCTCCGCCAAGGAACTGCGCCTCATCAAACTGCTCTGCGCCTATCCGCAGAAAGTGGACGAGGCCGCCAAGGCGCTGTCTCCCGCGCTCATCGCCAACTACGCCTTCGACATTGCCAAGGAATTCAACCAGTACTACCACGATACCAGCATCCTCAAGGAACCCGATCCGGTGCTGATGCAGCTCAGGCTTGCGCTCATCGGTACTTTCGCCCGGGTGCTTGAGGCGGCGATGAAGATCCTCGGAATTGAACTGCCCGACCGGATGTGACATACCCACTTCCGTCAAGGAAGTCCAGAAACTGGGATGGGATTACATCGACGTTATCTTCTTTACGGGTGACGCCTTTGTAGACCACCCCAGTTTCGGTACAGCCTGCATCGCCCGCTATTTGCAGAAATTCGGGTATCGCGTGGCGGTGGTGCCCCAGCCCAACTGGCGCGACGATCTGCGTGATTTCCGCAAACTGGGCCGTCCGCGGCTCTATTTTGCCCTGAATGCCGGGGCGATGGACTCGATGGTGAACCATTACACCGCCGCCCGCCGCCTGCGCCATAACGATGCGTACACCCCTGAGGGAAAATTCGGCCAGCGGCCGGACCGTGCCGTCATCGTCTATACGAAGATTCTCAAGCAGTTGTGGCCTGATGTCCCGGTGGTCATCGGGGGTGTGGAGGCGTCGCTGCGGCGCCTGACGCATTACGATTACTGGGACGACCGCCTGATGCCGTCGATTCTCGTGGACAGCGGGGCCGACTGGCTCTGTTACGGAATGGGGGAGCGCCCGATGCTGGAACTGACCCGCGCCATCGAGGCCGGGCGGAACCTCCGGCAGATGGAACAGATCCCGCAGCTGGCCTTTTTCCGTACCGGCAGAATCGGTGTAGCGGAGACCGGGAGGGCCTCGAAAAACCGTAGCCGCCCGTGGCTCCGTGAACGGGAGGGGCCCGCAGACGAAGGCTGTGGGAGGGATGAGCAAAGCGAAGTTTGGCGAGGCCCTTCCGGCGAAGCGAATGCATCGATTCTGCTGCACTCTTACGAGGAATGTTGCGCCGACAAGCGGGCCTTCGCCGAAAACTTCCACTGGATAGAGACCAACGCCAACCTGATGCATCCGGCAGTCCTGCTGGAGCCGGTGGGGGAGGGTTACGTCCAGGTGAACCCGCCCTGTCCTCCGGCGACGACGGAAGAAATGGACTCCTTCTGGGACCTGCCCTTCACGAAACTGCCCCATCCGCGCTATGCAGGCAAACGCATCCCGGCCTATGATATGATCAAGGACTCGATCATCACGCACAGGGGTTGCTTCGGCGGCTGCAATTTCTGCACGATTGCCGCGCATCAGGGCAAATTCATCCAGTCTCGCTCCGAAAAGAGCATTCTCGCCGAAGTGCGGAAACTTGCGGCGATGCCCTCGTTCCACGGCAATATCTCCGACCTGGGGGCGCCGACGGCGAATATGTACGGGATGGGCGGACGCGACAAGTCTCGCTGCGCGGTCTGCAAACGCAAATCCTGCCTTTTCCCCGCCGCCTGCGTGAACCTCGATTTTTCGCACCGGCGCGTCCTTTCGCTTTACGAAAAAGTGCTGGCCGTTCCCGGCGTGCGTCACGCCTATGTGGGCAGCGGCGTCCGCTATGACCTTTTCCTCACCCCGGAAGGCTTCCGCGACGAAAGCGGCCGCGACTACCTCCGGGCACTCGTGCTGAAGCATACCTCCGGCCGGCTCAAGGTGGCGCCCGAACATACGGAAGACAAAGTTCTGCAATATATGGCCAAACCTTCTTTCCGCTACTTCGAGCGCCTGCGGAAAGAATTCGACGCCATCAACCGCGCGGAAGGCCGGCACGTGGAGATCGTCCCGTATTTCATCTCTTCGCATCCGGGCTGTACGATGCAGGATATGCAGCGCCTGTCGCAGAACCCGACGCTGAAGGGCGTCTGGATGGAACAGGTGCAGGATTTTACCCCCACGCCGATGACGACTTCCTCCGTGATGTTCTGGACGGGACTGGACCCGCGCACCCTCAAACCGGTCTTCGTCGAACGCGATCCTGCCCGCAAGGCCGCACAAAAATCAAAGTTTTTTGCAAAGCCCGATAATTTGCATTAATATTGCGGACCAAATGCAAGCAAGATATGCTGGACAACAAGAAAAGGCACATAGTGAGTTATGAGAAGATGTCCGCCGAACTCGCGGCGGCCTTCAATGAGAAGTATCCCGCAGGGTTCGATGATTATCTCCAGGACCTCGTCAAATATCCCCACCCGAATCCGGACCGCGAGCCTTTCTACGCCGTGACCATCGAACTCCCCGATTCTATCAATCTCGTGAAAATCAACGTGAAGATTGATGATGAAGAGGATGTGAAGCATTGGCTGGAAAGCGAGGAGGATGCGGAAGAGGCGCAGGTTGCCGGAACGACGGTTTCCTCGGATGGCGAAGGCGGTACCCTGCCGGATGACAATATCTCCCAGTACGGTGCCGATGAAGATTCTCAGGAAAATATCTGAAAACAATCTTCTTCCGATTCTCTCCCTGGTCGTCGGTATTTGCGCCGGCCTGGCTGCCGTGCTGCTGGAACGGCTGATTTCCTTGATACAGACAGGGCTGATGCCCTTGATGACTGCCCCGGACGGATTCGCCTGGGGCCGTTTTGTGCTTCCGGGCGTGGGGATGCTCCTGACGCTGCTCTTTGTCCGCTATATCGTCCGGGATGACATCGGTCACGGCGTGACAAAGGTGCTGCTCTCCCTTTCGCGCGGGGACTCCCGCATCCGTCCGCACAATATGGGCTCATCGCTCGCCGCGAGCGCCCTGACCATCGGCTTCGGCGGTTCCGTAGGTGCGGAAGCCCCGATAGTCTATACCGGTGCGGCCCTCGGCAGCAATCTCGGCCGCGTGGCGGGTCTCTCGCAGCGGGGCATCAGCATCCTGGTGGGCTGCGGTGCCGCCGGAGCGGTTTCCGGCATCTTCGGCGCTCCGCTCGCCGGGGTGCTCTTTACGCTGGAAATCCTGATGTTCAATATCTCGATGTCGTCGATGATGCCGCTGCTGCTCTCGACGGTATCGGCGGCAGTGGTGGTGTATCTTTTCGACGGGGGCGTGGCGAAATTCGCCTGTGACCTTACGCCTTTCCGCGTGGCCAATATCCCGTTCTACATTGCCCTGGGCATTGTCTGCGGCCTGGTCTCGCTGTATTTCCTGCATACGACCCTCGCGCTGGAAGACCGTCTGTCCCGGCTGCGGCATCCGGTGCTCCGCTGGCTGCTGTGCGCATCGGCGCTGGGCCTGCTGATTTTCCTCTTCCCGCCGTTGTTTGGCGAGGGTTACGATACCCTGCGTCTCCTGCTCCAGGGCGGGGAAGTCGAGGTGCCGGGGGTCTTTTCCTCCCCCTGGGCCCTGCCGCTGTTCTTCCTGCTGGCGCTGCTGCTGAAGGTGCTGGCGATGACCTTTACCAACGCGGGCGGCGGTGTCGGCGGCACCTTCGGTCCTACCTTGATCGTCGGCGGACTGACGGGTTTCGTGCTGGCGCGTACGCTGAACCTGCTGCTGGCCGGGACGGGGACGGTGATTCCGGAGCATAATTTCGTGCTCGTGGGGATGGCCGGCCTGATGGCGGGGGTGATGCAGGCGCCGATGACGGCGATCTTCCTCATCGCAGAGATTACCGGCGGCTATGAACTGCTGCTGCCGCTGATTCTCTGCTCCACCGTTTCCTTCGGCACGCTGCGCATCCGCGAAAAGTACTCGATTTACTCCAAACGCATCGCCCAGAGCGGCGATCTGATGACACACGACAACGACCACAGCGCGCTGATGCTCATCCGTACCGGCGACCTGGTCCGTGACAAATATCCCCATATCCGCAGCGATATGCCCCTGCGGGAACTCGTGACCCTCCTTTCGGGCAGCGCCGCCGCCGTTTTCCCCGTGCTGGATGCGGACGGCCGCTTCATCGCGCAGGTGGAGGTGGAACATATCCGGAAAACCATTTTCCGCACGGAACTCTATGATACCCTGTATGTCAGGGACTTGATGGAAAAGCCGTCCTATACCGTGGATGCGGACGAACGGATGGAAAAGGTAATGGAGAAATTTGCGAAGAGCGGGAGTTGGCGGCTGCCGGTGCTGGATGCGGACAGGCGTTATCTGGGCTTCATTTCCAAATCCCGGGTGCTGGAAGCCTACCGGGAAGCCCTCCGGGAAATATCGAGGGACTGATTAAATGCTGTCACCTCAGTTTCCAATCTTTCCTTTCATCCCCAATAGTCGCAGATGGAATCACGGTCGGGGTCTGAGTCTTGCCCATCACACTGCTGTTCTGGCGGTTAGCTCCTGATGAAGAAACGTAAAAAAATGTGTATAAAACGTAAAAATCTGCTCATGAAATAATATTAAGACTTCCTGGCAGATTCTGTTTTTTTAGTTTTGCATCGAACCCAGCGTGGGTGTTTAATCATACTAAAACTTGTACAAGTTAAAAAATTAAATTATTTTTGCGCTATGACATTCGATGAAATTACAAAAGACGGACGTTTATGGGCTGTCAGGTATGAAGGAATGGGGGACAATATCCTGTATTGTACATTCCACGACTGGCTGGATTTGGATGTTTTGGAATGTTTTTTCACGGAGCACCTGAACGACTTATGGAAATATTTTCGAATCACAGATGTTGATAAGGCTATCTTCGATACTATTTCTGACGCAACCAGGCTCCAAAGTGTCATTCTTGATATCTCACCTGAAGCTGATCTGGATGCGCTGTTTCGACCACTCTATAACAGCAGGACAGCAGAGATGCTCCTGGGGAAAGAAAAGGCAAAGGGTTTTCGGACTTCCAATCACCCCTCATGGTTAAGGCTTTATGCCATAAAACTTGAACCTCAAACCTATGTGATTACTGGCGGAACCATCAAGTTGACCCAAACGATGCAAGAGCGTCAGCATACATTGGCAGAACTGAGCAGAATAGAAAAAGTAAGAAATTTTCTTATGGATAATGGTGTCGTTGATTTGGAAGGGATGTTGGAATTAATGCAAGAAGAAAATGATAAAAGCAGTTGATGTAGTAAGGGCAAGTCAAAGCAATTTGCCCTCCAAATGGAAGGACCAGGCGGAATGGCAGGTAAGCAACTGGTTCTGGCTCAAGCACTCTACACGAATTGCGCTGAAAGCCAGGACGCGTATGTCAGCGCTTGGATTGACTCAAAAGAATCTTTCAGAACGGATGAACTGTTCTCAGCAATATGTGTCATTAATCTTGAAAGGGAAAGAGAATCTTACGCTTGAAACGATTGCCAAATTAGAGCGTTCGCTCGATATTGAACTTCTTTCAGACGAACTGTAGCATGAAAAAGATCTATATTGATTGTATCGCTGAGAAGTTGGGGCTGAAGACCTGGCAGGTGGAAAATTGCGTTGAACTCTTTGCCCAGGGGGGGACCATTCCCTTCATCAGCCGCTACCGCAAGGAAATGACGGGCGGGATGGACGATGCCGAAGTCGCTTCCGTCAAGCACTGGTCCGGGGTCTTTGACGAAATGGAAAAGCGCAAGCAGACCGTGCTGGCGAACATCGAGGCGGCGGGCGCCCTGACGAAGGAACTGCGCGATGCGGTGGAAAACTGCATCTCTGCGACCGCACTGGAAGATCTTTACCTGCCTTACCGGCCCAAGCGTCGTACGCGGGCGACGGTGGCCAAAGAACTGGGGCTGGAGCCGCTTTCGGACCTGATGTGGAACCTGCGGACGAAAAATCCCCGCCTCGATGCCCGGCGTTTCCTGCGCGAAGGCGTTGCCGACGAAGAAGCGGCTCTCTCCGGTGCGCGGGACATTATCGCCGAACGCCTGAGCGAAACCGCCGCCATCCGCGAGCATCTGCGGGGCGTGCTGCGGCAGCGCCGCATCGTTGCGAAAGTGACCAAAGCGGGCACGACCGCCCCCGAAGCCGATAAATACCGTTCCTACTTCAATTATTCCTTTCCGCTTTCGCGCATTCCTGCCCATAACCTGCTGGCCTTGTTGCGGGCTTCGCGGGAGGGCTGGCTGAACCTGGGCATCGATGCGGATCCGGCCAAATCGGCCTCCGGCATCCGCTACGATTTCTGCAAGGAACACGGCTACCCGTCGGCGGAACTGGACGCACAGATCTCCCTTGCCTGCGAAGATGCCTGGAAGCGGCTGCTGGAGCCGTCGCTGACCGGGGAAGTGCTGCGGGAAGCGAAGGAAAAGGCGGATGCCGAGAGCGTCGAGATTTTCGGCGGAAACCTGCGGCAACTGCTGCTCGAAGCCCCTTTGGGACAGAAGCGCGTGCTGGCGGTGGATCCGGGCTTCCGCAACGGCTGCAAACTGGCGGCACTGGACGAGCATGGCGCCCTGCTCTGGCACGGCGTCGTTTTCCCGCACCCGCCGCAGAATGAGAAGATTCAGTCCCTGACGACGCTGTCGCGCATCCTGGCGGAATACCGCATCGAAGCGATTGCACTCGGGAACGGTACGGCCAGCCGGGAGACGGCGGATTTCCTGTCGAAAGTGGAGATGCCGGAAGGCTGCCGTGTCTGGACGGTCAGCGAGGACGGCGCTTCGATTTATTCCGCTTCGGAAACCGCCCGCGAGGAATTCCCGGACGAAGACGTGACCGTGCGCGGTGCCGTATCCATCGGCCGCCGCCTGATGGACCCGCTGGCGGAGTTGGTGAAAATCGACCCCAAAAACCTTGGGGTGGGGCAGTATCAGCACGATGTGGACCAGGACCTGCTCAAAGAAAAACTGGACGCGACGGTCGAATACTGCGTCAACAGCGTGGGGGTGAACCTCAACACCGCCAGCCCGTACCTTTTGTCCTATGTGGCGGGCATCGGGCCCTCGCTGGCCGCCTCCATCTGCGCCTGGCGGGCGAAAAACGGCGCTTTCCGCAGCCGGGCGTCCCTGCGCGACGTTCCGCGGCTCGGGGAAAAGACCTTCGAGCAGTGTGCGGGCTTCCTGCGCATCAAGGGCGGGGAGAATCCCCTGGACGACTCCGCCGTGCATCCCGAATCCTATCCCGTGGTGAGCCGGATGGCGGCCGACAAAGGGGTCAGCGTCAAGGAACTGGTGGGGAATGCAACGCTTTGTGCGGGCATCCGGGCGGAGGATTATGTGACGGACGGCACGGGCCTTCCCACGGTGCGCGACATCCTGAAAGAACTCGCCAAGCCCGGACTGGATCCGCGGGAACAGGCCGCAGCCTTCTCCTTTGCCGCCGACGTGCACGACATCGCCGACCTGGTTCCCGGAATGGAACTGCCCGGCATCGTGACGAACCTGACGGCCTTCGGGGCCTTCGTGGACATCGGCCTGCACGAAAACGGCCTCGTCCACGTCAGCCAGATGGGAGTCAAGGGGTTGCGGGATCCGTCCCGCGTGCTCAAACTGCACCAGAAAATCCAGGTGGAAGTCCTTTCCGCCGATGCGGAGCGCGGCCGTATCTCGCTCCGATTAGCCCAAAAAGCTCAATAAGATACCTGCGGCGACCGACGAGCCGATGACTCCGGCCACATTGGGGGCCATCGCGTGCATCAGCAGGTGATTCTCCGGATCCGCGGACAGACCGACCGTCTCGGAGACGCGGGCGCTGTCGGGAACGGCGGAGACGCCGGCATTGCCGATGAGCGGGTTGATCTTGCGCCCTTCCTTGCAGAAGAGGTTCATGATCTTGACGAACAGCACGCCGCAGAAGGTCGCGATGATAAAGGAGACCAGGCCGAGCAGGAAAATTTCCAGGGATTTTCCGGAAAGGAAGACGTTCGCCTGCGTGGAGGCGCCTACGGTAAGCCCGATCAGGGTGGTCACCACGTCGATCATCGGTCCTCCGGCCGTCTGGGCGAGGCGCCGCGTTACCCCGGATTCTTTCAACAGGTTTCCGAAGAACAGCATCCCCAGCAGCGGCAGTCCGGAAGGGACGATCAGCGCTGTGAAGATGAACCCGGCGATGGGGAAGATGATCCGTTCCCTGCGGCTCACTTCCCGGGGCCGCTCCATACGGATCAGCCGTTCTTTCCGGCTGGTCATCAGCAGCATGATCGGCTTTTGGATGACCGGCACCAGGGCCATATAGGAATACGCCGATACGGCAATCGCGCCCATCAGTTCCGGGGCAAGTTTCGAGGAAAGGAAAATGGCCGTGGGGCCGTCCGCACCGCCGATGATGCCGATGGCGCCGGCTTCCTGCGGGAGGAAGCCCATCNNCCCATCCAGAGGGCCAGGAGATAGGCGCCGAAGATGCCGACCTGCGCGGCTGCACCGATCAGCATCAGCCGCGGCTGCGAAATCAGCGCGGAAAAATCGGTCATGGCGCCGATGCCGAGGAAAATCAGCGGGGGATACCAGCCCTGCCGGACGCCCTGGTACAACACGTTCAGCACCGATCCTTCTTCGTAGATGCTGATCTGCGTACCGGCCAATACGGGGATGTTCCCCACGATCATCCCGAAGCCGATGGGGACCAGCAACAGGGGTTCCCATTTCTTGGCGATGCCCAGAACGATGAACAGGATGCCGATGGCAATCATTCCGAGATGCTGCCAGGTCATGTTCGCAAAGCCCGTGAAGGACCAGAACTGCTGTAATGCGTCGAAGATGCTGCCCATTATCCGATGGTTGCTATGATGGCTCCTTCCAGGACGGGATCGCCCTGACGGACGGAGAGGGAAAGTACCTTCCCGTCCACGGGGGCCAGGATGTCGTTCTCCATTTTCATGGCCTCCAGTACGGCGATCTTATCTCCGCGTTGCACCGTCTGTCCCGCGGCCACCAGCAAGTGGATGATGACGCCGGGCAGGGGAGCGGTGACGGCTTTGCCGCCGTCCGCCGGCACTTGAGGGGCTTGTGCGGCGGGTTGTACGGCNNTTGTACGGCAGGCGCTCCGCCGGCTTTCCTTGCCGGTGCGATGCCGGTTGCCGCCGGTCTTTCGCCCTCAACGGCTACGCTGTATGCTTTCCCGTTCACTTCCACCTGGGCAAGGTCCCCGACGATGCTTTTCACCTGCACCGCGTAGGCTTTCCCGTCTATCGTTATCTTATATTTCATAATCCTTTCCGAAAACCATATTCTATGTCATTCCAGCCCGAGGTGCCGGGTTCCAGAGTGAGGGTCCGGCTGTTTTCCAGTTCCAGGGCGACGGCCATCGCCGCGGCGATGCGCTCGCGTTCTTCTTCCTCCGCATTGCCCGCAGGGACTTCCGGCTGGATGACCCTGTCGTGGCGCGCCGCGCTCCGCATGAAAATCTCCCCGATCAGCCCGTAAAACAGGTACAGGATGAAGAGCGCCGAGAAAACGACACTGATACTGACGAGGGTGAGAATCAGACCGTCTTGCATCACAGGGGAAGGTTATCGTGTTTCTTGGGCGGGAGGTCCAGGCGTTTCCCGTCGAGGTAGGCCAGGGCGCGAATCACGCGCCAGCGGGTGTCGCGGGGCAGGATGACGTCTTCGATATACCCTTTCTGCGCTGCCTGGTAAGGGTTGCAGAACAGGTCTTCGTAGTCTTTCTCTTCGACGTCTTTCAAAATGCCCACGGCGCCCTTTGCCCCCATCACCGCGATTTCCGCAGAAGGCCAGGCATAGTTGATGTCTCCACGCAATTGCTTGCAACTCATCACGATATGGGCGCCGCCGTAACTCTTGCGCAGGGTGACGGTAACTTTGGGGACCGTCGCTTCGCCATAGGCAAAGAGCAACTTCGCCCCGTTGCTGATGATGGCGCCGTATTCCTGCTGCGTGCCGCAGAGGAAGCCCGGGACGTCCACCAGCGTTACGAGCGGGATGTTGAACGCGTCGCAGAAACGCACGAAACGGGCGGCCTTGCGCGAGGCGTTGATGTCCAGCACGCCCGCCATTTTCGCGGGCTGGTTGGCGACGATGCCCACGCTCCGGCCTCCCAGATGCGCGAAGCCGACGATGATGTTCGGGGCAAAGTCCCGGTGGACTTCAAAAAATTCGCCGTCATCCACGATGCTGCCGATGACGCCGTACATATCGTAGGCCTGGTTCGCCGCGTCGGGAACGATGCCGTCCAAATCCGGACAGGCACGCCCGGCAGGATCGTCCGTTGCCCGCAGGGGGGCTGTCGAACGGTTGTTCTGCGGAAGGAAGGAAAGCAGTTGCTTGAGCGTGGCGATGCCTTCCTCTTCGTTCTCCGCGGCGAAATGTGCGACGCCGCTGCGGGATGCGTGGACATCCGCACCGCCCAGTTCTTCCTGACTCACTTCCTGTCCGGTGACGCTCTTGACGACCGCCGGACCGGTCAGGAACATATGGGAAGTCCCGCGCACCATCAGCGTGAAATCCGTCAGGGCGGGGGAATAGACGGCCCCGCCGGCGCAAGGGCCGAAGATGCCGCTGATCTGCGGAATGACGCCGGAGGCGAGGATGTTCCGCTCGAAAATCTCCGCATAGCCGGCCAGTGCGTCGATGCCTTCCTGGATGCGGGCGCCGCCGGAATCATTCAGTCCGATGACGGGCATTCCGGTCTTCACCGCCAGGTCCATCACCTTGCAGATTTTCTCGGCCATCGTCTTGCTCAAAGAACCGCCATTGACGGTAAAATCCTGCGCAAAAACCGCGACGGGCCTGCCGCCGACGGTACCGGTGCCGGTCACGACGCCGTCCCCGTCAGGGTGTGTGGCATCCATTCCGAAATGGACGCAGCGGTGCTGGACGAAGGCGTCGAATTCTTCGAAGGACCCTGCGTCGAGCAGTGCGGAAAGCCGCTCCCTGGCGGTCATCTTGCCCTTCGCGTGCTGCGCGTCAATGCGCTTCTGTCCGCCGCCGAGCCGGGCGGCTTCGCGGCGCTCTTCCAGCCGCACCGCCTTTTCCTTTTGAATGCTCATAATGGACAAAGGTAGCAATTAATCTGCAAAAAACTCGCGCCGGTACTTATAGTTGTCCCGGATCTGCTCGAAATCGGCGGGATGGGTCCTGAACATGAAATCGTCCGTAAAAACCGGATAATTGTACTGGAACATAGCGGCGATCTGCCCCTGGTTCTTGCCGTTGAAGTCGAGTTTGACGGCTTCCAGGCCGGGAACGTCGGCAGAAGGGAAAAAATCGTACAGCGGCTCGATGTTGAAGTATCTGGCGGTGGCGCGGACCACTTCCCGCGTGCCCAGTTGCTTGCCCTGGTAAGAATAGCCCGCGATGTGCGGCGTGGCGATTTCCGCGCATTCCACCAGTGCGGGATTGACGTCGGGCTCCCCGTTCCAGGTGTCGATGATGACGGGACCGAGTCTTTCGGATGCGGCGATCAGGTCCTCATCCACCACCACCTCGCCGCGTGCCGTATTGATGAAGAAGGCTCCGGGGCGCATCTTGGCAAAAAAGTCCGCATTCGCCATCCCGCGCGTGCCGGGGTTCAGCGGAACGTGCATCGATATGATGTCCGAAGCGGCGAGCGTATCGTCGAGCGAGGTGAACAGGGCGGGATTCTCCTTTTCGGCCCGCGGAGGGTCGCAGAGCAGCACCTTGAAGCCCAGCAGACGGGCCATCCGCTCGATGCGCTGTCCGACATTCCCCACGCCGATGATACCGAAGGTCGCTCCCGTCAGCGGAATGCTCTTGCGGGCGGCGGCCCCGTACAGGGCGGAAAAGACATAGTTCATCACGCCGCCCGCATTGCAGCCGGCGGCATTGCGGACAAAAATGCCCTTGGCGGCACAGTAGTCCAGGTCGATGTGGTCGAAGCCGATCGTCGCGGTGGAAATGATCTTGATGCCCGTGCCGGCGAGCAGCGTCGCGTCGCAGCGCGTGCGGGTGCGGATAATCAAAGCGTCGGCGTCCAGCAGGTCCACGCGGGAGATGGCGCTGCCCTCCAGGTAGACGACTTCGGCCCAGGGCTCGAAAACGCCTTTGATGAAGGGAATATCCTTGTCGATGACGAATTTCATATTTATTTCAGTTTCAGTTCCCGGACGGTGGAGACGCTGGCGTTCTCTTTGTCAAAGAGTTCGTCCTGTTCCAGGATCCGGTTGATTTTTTCGATGAGGGCGTCTTTCTGGAAGGAAAGTTGGTTGCGCACGACGGAGGAACTGAGGGTGACGTGCAGCGTTCCGTCCCGGAAATAGCGTTTCAGGGTATAGGCCGCGGCGCCGGAAGCCTCGTCCCAGGCATTGAAGATGCGGCGTGTGTTGAAGGTGGCTCCCAGATGTTCGCTTTTCATCAGGAGTTTGATGGCCTGCGCGATGCTCAGGGCCTCTTTGCGGTGAATCCGGTAATCAGCCATCCTGTCTCGTGAAGACGCCTGCGGCGGTCTCGAAATAGGCGCGGTCCTCGGTCAGGGAATCGATGATGGGACTGAGCCGCGCGCGGTGGGTGTCGGTAATGAAAATCTGCCCGAAGCCGCTGCCGGACACCATCGCGAGCAGGTTGGCGACCCGGCCGGTGTCGAGTTTGTCGAAGAGGTCGTCGAGCAGCAGGGCGGGGGCGGAGCCGCATTCCCGCCGCATCAGTTCGTACTGCGCGAATTTGAGGGCCACGAGGAAGGATTTCTGCTGTCCCTGCGAGCCGCAGCGGCGGATCGGCCAACCGTCCATCGTGAAAAGGAAATCATCGCGCTGAATGCCGCAGGTGGTGTATTTGAAGATGAAATCTTTCTCGCGGTGCGCGAGCATCAGTTCCGTCAGCGGCCCTTTCCGCAGGTCCGAGCGGTATTCGATGCCCACCTGCTCCTTCCCGCCGGAGATGCGGGCGTAAAATTCGCTGACGATGGGGACGAGCCCTTCGGCGAAGCGTTCGCGACGCTCGAAAAGCGGCTGTGCGATCGCGGCCATCTTCTCGTCGAAGACCTGCAGCAGGGAGGAATCGCGCACGTCGGCTTTCAGCAGTTTGTTGCGCTGCAGGAGCAGGCGGTTGTATTGCTGCAGTCCATCGAGGTAGGCGGGGTCCATCTGCGAAAGGACGGCATTGACGAAGCGCCGCCGCTCGTCGCCCGATTCGCTGACCAGGGCGATGTCGGCGGGGGAGACCATCACCACCGGCAGGACGCCGATATGGCGGGAGATGCGGTCGTAGGCNNCTGCTCTTGACGGAGAAGCGTGCGCCGATGCCGCCGTCCATCGCGTACCAGCCGCCGATTTCAAAACTCTCGCAGCCGTGGCGGAAGTTGAAGCGTTCCCCGCCTGCAAAGGCGCTTTTCGTCATCGAAAGGTACCAGATGGCGTCCAGCAGGTTGGTCTTGCCCTCGCCGTTCCCGCCGCAGATACAGTTGACGTTCGGCGAGAAAGTGAGTTCCTGGAGGGCGATGTTCCGGAAGTCGCGGATGACTATTTTTTGCAGCGTCGGCATATTTGGCAAATATACAAAAATTATCTACTTTTGTGAGATTTTTGGAAAAACTAAAAAGTTAAAAATAATGGCAACCATCAAGAAAACCCAGGAAGAAATCCGTCAGGAGAATATTGAAGCGACCGTTTCTTCCGCGCAGCAGTTCTACAACGAAAACAAAAAGACCATCTGGGCCGTTTTCGCCGCCGTCGTCATCGCCGGTCTGGGCATCCTCGGCTACTACAAATTCATTTGGCAGCCGCGTGTGAACGAGGCGATGTCCCAGAGTTATCCCTGCGAACTGAATTTCCAGCAGGAGAGCTGGGAACTGGCCCTCGACGGAGACGACGAGACCATCGGTTTCGCCGGCCTGATCGAAGAGTACGGTGCCAAGGCGGGCAGTGCCTCCTACCTCTATGCCGGTATCTGCGCCCTGCGCCTCGAGCGCTGGGACGAGGCGGTCTCCTACCTGAAGAAATACGACGGAAAGGATCCCGTCCTCGCCGCGCGTGCCCAGGGCTGCCTGGGAGATGCCTATGTGGGTCTGGAAGACTATGAGGCCGCTGTCGCCGCGTTCAAGAAGGCCGCCGCTGCCGCCGACAACGACTTCGCCGCCGGTTATCTGCTGAAGGGAGGTCTCGCCCTGCGCGAACTGGGCAAGAACGCCGAAGCGCTCCGCTGCTTCGAGACCATCAAGGACAAATACCCGATGTCCATCGAGGCTTACGATATCGACAAATACATCGCATCCACGGAGGAATAAACTATGGGAAGAGCGTTTGAGTTCCGCAAGGAAAGGAAAATGAAGCGCTGGGGCCATATGGCCCGCACATTCACCAAACTCGGCAAGGAAATCACCATCGCGGTGAAGCAGGGCGGTCCCGACGTGACGGGCAACCCGCGTCTCCGTGCGCTGATGGCCGAGGCCCGCAGCGAGCAGATGCCCAAGGAAAATATCGAGCGGGCCATCAAGAAGGCCACCGAGAGCAAACAGGGCGATTTCAAGGAGATTATCTACGAGGGCTTCGGTCCTTTCGGCATCGCCTACCTCGTGGAGGCGGCTACCGACAACAATACCCGTACGGTGGCGAACGTCCGTTCCTATTTCAACAAGTGCGGCGGCTCCCTGGGAACCACCGGTTCCGTGAGTTTCATGTTCGACCGCAAGTGCACCTTCACCATCAAGGAGAAGGAAGGGCTGGATCTGGAAGAACTGGAACTGGAGATGATCGACTACGGCGTGGAGGAACTTTTCGAACAGACCGAGGAAGACAAGGACGGCAACGAGTACAAGGTCATCGTCATTTATGGCGAATACTCCGCTTACGGACAGATTCAGAAATACATCGAGGAGAACGGTTTCGAACTGGTCTCCGGCGGTTTCGAGCAGATTCCCAACGTGGACCTCAAGGAAGTGACCCCCGAGCAGCGGGCCACCCTCGACAAACTCACCGGCCTTATCGAGGACGACGAGGACGTGACGAACGTTTACACCACAATGAAACCCGCCGATGAATAAGATTCTTTCCCTTCTTGCAGCCCTGATACTCTGTCTTCCCGCCTTTGCGGTGACGGAAAATGAAGTGCGCGTCGTCGATGTCAAGGATTTCGATGCCCTGGTGGTTTCGCTTTCCGCCAAAATCGATTATCAGTGCGGCGTAGCGCCCTATCTGGAAATTTCCGGTGCGACGGAGAAGTTGCTGGAATCGGTGGAGGTTATCGAGCAGGACGGGGTCCTGACCATCGGGATGAAGAAAGGGGCGTCGCTCCAGAATGTCCGTCGTATCCGCGTGCGCGTCGGCTCCCGCAAGATTTCCCGGATTGAACTCCCCGGTGCGGTAAGTTTCAGTACGCACGGACCTCTCCGCAGCCACGAGGATTTCTCCGTTTCCCTTTCCGGTGCCGCTGAAGCGGAAATCGGTGAAGTGGAGGCCAAGGAGGTCAGCCTGAAACTGGGCGGTGTCGGCAGTATGAAAGTCGACGGCGTGAAGTGCAAATCGATGAAGGCCGTGCTTTCCGGAGCCGGCGGGCTGGATGTCTTCGGCCTGAATTGCGCCGGTCAGTTGGAGTCAAGCGTGAACGGTGTCGGCGGCGCGTCCTTCGAGGGCCGCAGCGACAGCGCGATCCTGAAAATCAACGGTGCCGGAAGCATCGACGTCAAAAAACTGGACTGCAAGAACGTCCGTTCTGCCGTCAACGGCATCGGAAGTATCAAGACGCTGTGAAAATCAGAAAGCCTGATGAATGGCGCGCTTCGCAGTGAGGCGCGCTTTTTCTTTGTCTTCGGCGCTCAGGAAACAGTCGCAGAAACGTTCCCAGACATAGTCCGCGGCCATCTTGGAGGGGTGGCAGAGGTCGTCGGCATAGAAGCGGTAGTCCCGCAGTTCATCCAGGAGGATTTCGTAAGCGGGGAAGTAGGTGGCGTCCGCATTGCCGTCCAGGACCGCGTCGATGCCGAGCAGCAGCGTCGCCTTGGAGAGGCTGTTGCGGTGCATGTCTTCTCCCGGGTGCCGGATCGGACTGACGGTGAAAATGACCTTCCTGCCGCCTGCGAGCGCAAGTATCTGCCGGAGGACGGCTTCGGTCCGGGCGACCGTCAGCATCCCGTGCGTAAATTCCTCCGCCGGGCGCTTGAGACAGTTGGCCACCGCCTGGCCGTTTTCGCGGCGCCGCCAGACCATCGCCGTGCCGAGGGTGATGATCAGAATCCGGCTGGCGGCCCAGGTGTCGGCGGCTTCGCGGAGCGCGCTGTTGGCATCGGCGAGAAATTCCGCTGCCGTCGTGCGGGCAAAAGAGGTATGGTGGCTGAAACTGCAGATCTTGCCGGCTCCGGCGCCCATCTCGGCGCAATCCGCTTCCGTAAACGGCGTCCGGCTTTCCAGCCGCTGCATCGCCGCGGCAATCGACTCCGGGTTGTATAGCGTGCCGAAGGGATTGGCGCATACGTTCAGGCCGGAGGCTTTCATCCGCGCGGCGATTTCGTCGGAAAAGCAACTGCCGAGCAGCAGGATTCCGTCGCCTTGGCGGATACGCAGGGCGGACGGCCGGATTTCTATGGCGGTGGTGAATTTCATTTTGCAAAAATAATAACTAAATTTGTAGGTTATGAAAAAAGTAACGATTCTCTTGCTGTGCTTGGGGCTGGTGTTGTCTGTGCTCCCTGCTTCCGCATTTCCGGCGGACAGCCTGAACCGTCCGAAGGTGAAATTCCTCTATGACGTGGACTTCGAGTATCGCTTCGACAATGCCGAGTACGACCATAGCAAAGGATATTATGAGCCTTCTTCCACCCTGCACGGGCTGCGCCTGAAACCGGGTGTCGGCCTGCGTGTGGACCAGGGAAAGATCCTCCATACGCTGTACGCTTCGCTGAGTTTCTATCACGACTTCGGAACCCCGGGCTTCGACATCAAGAAACTCATCAACGAGGTGAACATCTATTATCGCCTGGATACACGGCTGGGGGACGGGGATTTTTCCGGCATCGCCGGCTGGTTCCCGCGCTCGTTTATGGAAGGGGACTACATCGGGGCGTTCTTCTCGACGCGCAACGTCTTTACCGACAATTCGCTCGAGGGCGTGTTTTTCAAGTACCGGATGCCGAACCTCTATGCGGAACTGGGGCTGGACTGGCTGGGGATCCGCTCGGGGGAGAGCCGTGAACGCTTCCGCGTCATCTCGGCGGGAGAGTATAAGTTCCCTTACGGACTGTCCGCCTGCTGGGCGGCGCATCTCTTTCATTTTGCCTGCTCCGAGACCGCGAACAACGTGGTGGACAATTCCATGGTGCACCTCTATGCCAAATGGGCGCCGACCTCTCCGCTCCAGCAACTGGACGTGACGCTGGGGGTCATCGCCAGTTATCAGTGGGACCGCGCGGTGCGTGACAGCCGCACGTTTCCTTTCGGCTTCCAGTCGGACCAGACGGCCCGGATGTGGAACGCCGGCCTGCGCAACAGTTTCTATTATGGACAGGACCTGATGCCGTTCTACGGGGTGTCGGATTATGGCGCGCCCTATGCCCGGGACCTGTACTTCGGCGAGATTTTCTATCATACCCACATCAACGGCTTCTCTTTCTATGACCGGATCGAGGCGTTTTACGAGCCCCGTATCTTCCCCTGGCTGGACCTGAAACTGGCCATCGTCTGCCATTTCGGCAATCCGACGCGGTATTATTCCGCTTTCCGGGGCTGGCAGCAGATTTTCGGGCTCCGTTTCAATCTTGACAAACTCCTGCGTAAATGAAACGACTTTTTCCCCTGTTCCCGGCAGCCGTTCTGCTCTTTGCCGCAGCCGCTTGTACGCACCGGCTGACCATCCTGTCCACCAACGACATCCACGGGGCCGTCTTCGATTCCTCCTACGTCGGCAAACGCGTATATCCGTCGATGATGGCGGCCGCCACGCTCATCGATTCCGTCCGCAAGGCGGAGGGAGCGTCCAATGTCCTGCTGCTGGACGCCGGGGATTTTCTGCAGGGGGACAACTGCGCCTATTACTACAATTACGTCGATACCCTTTCCCCGCACCTCCTTCCCCGCGTTTTTGCGGCGATGCGCTATGACGCGGTCATCGTAGGGAATCACGATATCGAGCCGGGACATGCCGTGTACGACCGCGTGGCGGCGCAGTTCGAGAAACTGGGCATCCCGTTCCTGGCCGCCAATGCCAGAAAAACGGATGGAACGCCCTATTTCAGGGATTATGCGCTGGTCAGGAAGGCCGGGCTGAAAATTCTGGTATTGGGTTGTACGAACGCCAATATCCACAGTTGGCTGGCTCCTTCCCTCTGGGCGGGGATGGAATTCCATTCCCTGCTTCCCTTCGTGCAGGAGGAAGTGAACCGGCTGCAGAAGCGTCTGCATCCGGACGTGACGGTGGTTGCCGTACATTCCGGCACTGGGGAAGGCTCGGGCCGTGAACTGGAAAGCCAGGGGCTGGATTTGCTGAATTCGCTGCAAGGGGTGGATGTCGTCGTCTGTGCGCACGACCATCGTCCCTATGTCGAGGCCAGGGACAGTTGCTGCCTGATCAATTCCGGCTCGAAGATGCGTTATGTCGCCCGCGCCGTGATCGAGGGTTCCGGCAGACACGCCCGGCGCGACCGGAAGATGTCGGCGGACCTGCTCCGCGTTGACGAGCAGCGGCCCGATACCGTCCTGCGTGCGGCTTTCCGCCCGGATTTCGAGGCGGTGCGTTCGTTTACGCTCCGTCCGGTGGCCGTTCTGGACCGGACCATCTGCACGCGGGATGCTTTCCTGGGCCAGTGTCCGTATTTGGACCTGATCCATACCGTGCAGTTGAAGGAGTCCGGCGCGGACATTTCCATTGCCGCACCCCTGAGTTATGACAAAACCCTTCGTGCGGGGCAGTTGGTCTTTCACGATATGTTCTCGATTTATCCGTTTGAGAACCAGTTGTATACGGTTTCGATGAGCGGAGAGGAGGTGCGCAATTACCTGGAGTATTCCTATGACCAGTGGATCGGCGGGGAAGAAGGACATATCCTTAAAATCCGGCCTCGCAACGACCCGCGCACCGGGGCGCAAGGCTGGTCTTTCACCAACCGCAGTTATAATTTCGATTCGGCGGCCGGGATCAACTATACCGTCGATGTTTCCCGCCCTTACGGCCGGCGCGTGACCATTTCGTCGATGGCGGACGGACGCCCGTTCGTGCCGGAGTGCAACTATCGTGTGGCGATGAATTCGTATCGTGCGTCCGGCGGCGCTTTCCTGCGGGCTTCCGGGCTGGAGGGGACGCCTGCGGCGGTGGAGGCGCGGATTCTCCGCAAGCAGGAAGAGGTCCGTACGCTGATGTACCGCGCGCTCTGCGAGGCGGGGGAACTGACCCCGGCGTATTATGCCGATCCGCAGTTGCTGGGTGTCTGGCGTTTTGTCCCGGCATCGGCGCAGAAACAGATAGAAAAAGATTTTGGACTGGTTTTTCCTAAAGCGAAAAAATAATGTTTGAGAATTTGTCAGAAAGGCTGGAACGGTCGTTCAAGATATTGAAGGGCGAAGGCAAGATTACCGAAATCAATGTTGCCGAAACCCTGAAGGACGTGCGTCGGGCACTGCTGGACGCCGATGTGAGTTATAAGGTCGCCAAAGAATTCTGCGACGATGTAAAGACCCGTGCGATGGGCGCCAACGTGCTGACCGCGGTGCGCCCGCAGCAGATGATGGTCAAGATCGTCCACGACGCCCTGGCGGAATTTATGGGCAGCGATGCTTCGGACATCAATGTCAAGGGCAGTCCGGCGATCGTGCTGGTCGCAGGTCTCAACGGTTCGGGTAAGACGACGTTCTCCGGCAAACTGGCGCTCTATCTGAAGAGCAAGAAGGGGATGAAAGTGATGCTCGCCGCCTGCGATACTTTCCGTCCTGCGGCCATCGAGCAACTGAAAACGCTCGGCGCCCAGGTGGGCGTGCCCGTGTTCAGCCAGGAAGGGGAGAGCAATCCCGTCAAGGTGGCGCGAGCCGCCGTCGCCGCCGCCAAAGCCGAGGGGTACAGCGTGCTGATCGTCGATACGGCGGGCCGCCTGACCGTGGACCAGGAACTGATGGATGAAATCCGCGAGATGCACGACGCCCTGAATCCTACGGAGTCGCTGTTCGTCGTGGATGCGATGACCGGACAGGATGCGGTTCTCTCCGCCAAGGCCTTCAACGAGGCCATCGACTATGACGGCGTGGTGCTGACCAAAATGGATGGCGACACCCGCGGGGGTGCGGCCCTTTCCGTCAAGGCCGTGACCGGAAAGCCCATCAAGTTCGTTTCCTCCGGAGAGAAGATGGAGGCGCTGGACGTTTTTCATCCTTCCCGCGTGGCGGACCGTATCCTCGGTATGGGCGATGTGGTTTCCCTCGTGGAAAAGGCGCAGGAACAGTACGATGAGAAGCAGGCGCGGGAACTGCATAAGAAACTGGCACGCAACCAGTTCACGCTCGCCGATTTTTATGACCAGATCCAGCAGGTCAAGAAGATGGGCAATCTCAAGGACCTCGCGGGAATGCTTCCCGGTATGGACAAGGCGATGAAGGACGTGGATATCCCCGACGATGCCTTCAAGGCGACCGAAGCCATCATCCTTTCGATGACGCCCTATGAAAAGACGCATCCGGAGGCCATCAACAACAGCCGCAGGAAGCGAATTGCCGCCGGATCGGGTACTTCCGTCGCCGATGTAAACAAACTCCTCAAACAGTTTGAGGGAACGCGCAGGATGATGAAGTCCGCGATGGACGGTTCCCTCGCCGCACGGCTTAAAAATTTCAGGCGCTGATGGCTTGGTTTGATTTTTCAAGAAAGGTTCCCCTGGCTCCGCTGTTCGAGAACTTTACCGACTGGCATTGTCATATCCTGCCCGGCGTGGATGACGGCGTCCGTACGATGGACGAGAGTCTGGAGATTTTGTCCGCTTATGCCGACGCCGGCGTATCGAAAGTCTGGTTCACCCCCCACGTCATGGAGGATGTACCCAATACGCCCGTGGATTTGCGGGAGCGCTTTGAGGAACTGAAAGCGGCGTACAGCGGTCCGCTGGAACTGCATCTGGCGTCGGAGAATATGCTCGACAATCTTTTTGCCGCCAGGCTCGCCGAGGGGGACCTGCTCCCGCTGGACAATCAGCGGCTGCTGGTGGAAACTTCCTACTACAATCCGCCCATCGGTTTCCGGGAAATGCTCCGGAAAATCAAGAAAGCCGGATGGGAGCCCGTACTGGCGCACCCCGAGCGTTACCGCTATATGAGCCAGGAGGATTACCGGAGCCTGCATCACGAAGATATCCTTTTCCAGTTGAATCTTCCGTCTCTGCTGGGCCTTTACGGCCGTACGGCGCAGGGGAAGGCCGAGTGGCTGCTGGAGAATGCGATGTATTCGTTCTCTGCGACGGACCTTCACCAGCAATCAATCTTTATGCGGCTCAAGGAAGGCCGTATCCCTGCCAAACATTTCACCCGGCTGCAACTCTTGTTTTAATGCAAAAGAAAGTGTATATTTGTCTGCTATAGTGCAATGACAAATATGCGCAAAACAATCTCTTTTTTCCTGGCGGCCCTGCTGCTCTGCCTGGCTATGCCTGCTGCGTTCGCGCAGATGAGCGATTCAGCCATCGTCAAATATATCATGGAAGGCGTTTCGGCCGGAAAGACCGAGTCCCAGATTGGGACGGAACTTTTGGCTAAGGGCGTTTCCACCCAGCAACTCCAGCGGTTGATGAAGAACTACCGCGAGGGGAAGGTGAGTGCGATGGGAATTACCACGACTTCCAACAGGCTGGAAACGGCTTCTTCCTCCTCGACGGCGACGAACCGTGCGGCCCAGCGCAAGGGGACGGCTTCCCGTAAGGAAGTGCTTCCAACGACGCCCGGCATCGTCCCCTCGTTGGAAACCTTTGAGGGAAAGAAGGATACGATTCCCGTTTCCAAAATCCGTTATCCGAACGGAAGTAAGATTATCTACGGGCAGAATTTCCTGAACAGCGCCAGCCAACTTTCTTTCGAACCCAACGAGAATGCCGCAACGCCGGAAGATTACGTATTGGGTCCCGGTGACCAGTTGCTGATTGAAATCTGGGGAGAGAGCGAGGCTTCCTACAGCCTGACCGTGACGCCGGAAGGCAAGATCAGCATTCCGCAAATCGGCTCGATCAGTGTGAGCGGCCTCTCCATCAAGGATGCTACGAGCAAGGTGCGTTCGCATATCTCCAAGTATTTTGCCGGATTGCGCGGCAGTCGTCCCACTTCCTGGATGAGTCTTACGCTTTCGGAAATCCGTACCATCCAGATCAGTGTGCTGGGAGAGGTAAATATCCCCGGAACCTACCGGCTTTCCGCGTTTACCACGGTACTGAATGCCCTGTATAAGGCAGGTGGCGTTACTCCGGTAGGATCGCTGCGTGACGTGAAGGTGATGCGGGGCGGACAGGAACTGACCTCCGTCGATATCTATTCCGTCCTCTTTGCGACCAATCCCCAGGTGAATGTTCCGCTGCGCGAAGGCGATATCATCCTGGTCCCGCCTTATCTCTCGCTGGCGAGTATCGACGGCGGCGTGAAGCGTCCGATGTTTTATGAACTGAAACCGGAAGAGACCGTGGCGGACCTCGTCCGTTATGCCGGCGGATTTACCGGTGAAGCGCACGATGCTTCTGTCAACGTGTCCCGTACGGAAGGTGCCCGCCGCCGGGTCTATACCGTGAGGAAGGAAGATTTGGCTTCTTTCCGCATTCAGGACAGCGATTCCGCCTTTGTGAGCGTCAACCGCACGGAACTGATTGAAAATGTCGTCGAGGTGGAAGGCTCCGTCTATCGCCCCGGCAGTTTCCAGTTGGGCGGTGATCTGGCTACCGTGCGGCAGTTGGTGGAGTATGCCGGCGGCCTGCTTCCCGATGCCTTCCGCAACCGCGCGCAGATTATCCGTGAAAAGCCGGACCGTTCGCTGGAATTGATCGCCATTCCCATCGGCGCCATCATGGAGGGTACCGCGCCTGATATCGCACTCCGGCGCAATGACGTGTTGGTGGTTGCCAATGTGAACGAAGTTTATCCCAAAGGGGATTTTTCCATCACGGGTTATGTACTTAACCCCGGCAAGTACCAGTATGCCGAGCATACGACGATTGAGGACCTGATCCTGCTGGCGGGCGGTCTGACCGAGGGCGCTTCTTCCGTCAAGGTGGACGTGTCCCGGCGTATTCAGAACTCTTCGAGCAAAGAGGCCAGCGATACGCTTGCCCTGATCTTTACCTTTGCCATCGAGGATGGCCTGATGGTGGAAGGTGACCCCAAGTTTGAACTGGAACCCTTTGATGCCGTAGCCGTCCGCAAGAGCCCGACCTTCGTCGAGCAGAAAATCATCACCGTTTCCGGTGCAGTCAACTTCCCGGGACAGTATGCCCTGGAAAGCACGGAAGAACGTTTGAGTGACCTGATCCGCCGCGCCGGCGGTCCCACCAATATGGGTGACGTCCACGGAGCGATGCTCAAGCGCAAGATCAGCCAGTACGAGCGCAATGTCCGGATGACGATGTCCCGCATCATCAACCAGAATACGGGACGGGATTCCATCAATACGAAGAAAATCATGGTGTCGGAACTTTACAGCGTGGGTCTGGAACTGGACAAGGCGCTGGAGAATCCGGGTTCTTCCTATGACATGATCCTGCGGGACGGCGACGAAATCATTATCCCGGAATATACTTCCACGGTCCGTATCCAGGGCGAGGTGCTTTATCCGAATACCGTCCAGTATATCAAGGGGAAACCCGTACGCTACTATGTCAAACAGGCGGGTGGTTTTTCCACCCACGCCAAGCGCATCAAGACCTATGTGGTCCATATGAACGGAACGGTATCCGTGGGTATGGGGGCCAAGGTGGATGCAGGCGCGGAAATCGTGGTGCCGAACCGTCCGGAACACAATAAACTGACGACCGGAGAGTGGCTGGGTATCGGTACTGCCGCGGCGTCCATTTCCACGATGATTGCTACTGTTGTCAATTTGTTCAAGAAATAATATGGCTGGTAAATATTTTGACGACGAGATTCTGGATGCCCCCGTGGGCGGGGAAAATCCTGCTCAGGAGCAAGAAGGAATTGATATGGGTAAATACTTGAATCTGCTTCTGGAAAACTGGAAGAAGATTCTGCTCTGGGCGTTCATCGGTTCCCTGTTCGGCATCATGATCGGCTTCAGCAAGCCCAAGGAGTTTGTTTCCAGTGCCGTCGTAGCGCCTGAACTGGTCACGCGTGGCAGTTCCTCCGGCCTGAGTTCCCTGGCCAGCCTGGCGGGCTTCAATATGAATACCCTCGCGATGACGGACGCCATGCACCCGGACCTCTATCCGGAAATCATCAAGTCCCAGAACTTCATGATTGACCTGTTTGATATGCCGGTGACTGTGGAAACCCGGGATTCCGTAGTGCATACGGACCTTTATGACTATATGGTCAATTATACCAAGGCTCCCTGGTGGGGCGTCATCTTGGGCTTCCCCCATGTGGCGATGGACTGGGTGAAGGGCCTCTTCGAAAAGGAAGATCCCTTTGACGATGCAGAAGGACACGAGTCGGTTTCCCGCGTAAGGCTTACCAAGGAGCAGGAGCGCGTGGCGCTGGCGCTCACCAAGAGCATTGCCGCCACGGTAGAAAAGCGCACGTATGTGTTAAAGATCAAGGTCAAGATGCAGGACAGGGTCATTGCGGCGGAAGTGGCCAACCGGATCATCGATAACCTGAAAGCCTTCGTGATTGAATATAGGACGGAAAAGGCACAGGAGTCGGTGGATTATTATCAGGCCGTGGAAGAAGAGACCCGGGCGGAATATCTGAAGGCACAGCGGGAATATTCCCGTTACGTGGATTCACACAAGGGCTTTGTGATGCAAAGCTCGATGGTGGAGCAGCAGCGGCTCCAGAACGAGGCATCACTCAAATTCCAGATGTACAACCAGACGGCGCAGAATCTGTTGATGGCCCGTGCCAAGGTTCAGTTGGAAGCACCGGTGCTGGTGGTGATCCAGCCGGGTATGGCGCCGCATAAGGGCAGTCCGTCCAAGGTCAAGCTGGCGATGCTCTGGTTCGTTTTGGGGGCCATGGCTTGTGCGGCTTGGCTAGTTTTGCGTGCGAACAGAAAAATATCTGATTGTCAATGACCTGGCTGGATCTGCGAAAATACTATAACGTAGGCCTCTTCCTTGTCATCTTTATCTATCTTCACTCTTTAAGATATTTTGAGTACATCGGAGTGAATCCGACCTATCATGGCTGGTTGTCAAATCTCCTTGTACTTTTCTTAATCATTATCTGCATTATCAGTAAGAATCCCAGGCGGATGCCTGCTCAGTATTGGATGCTGGGTTTTTTGCTGGTTCCGATGCTGAGTTTCCTGCCCTGCTGGCTTGAGAACGGCCAGTCCCCCCTCACGTCCCTCCGTGCGTATTTGATGGTCGGACTTGCTCTCGTCTATTTCCTGTTGCATAAGACTCAGATGAAGCCGGCTCATCTCATCCAGATATTGACGGCTTTCGCCGTCATCCGGATCGGGATACTCCTTTTGCAGCAGTTCACCTATCCTTCCTATTGGTTTTCTCTCCGGCCGGAAGGATTGAATGCGCAGGGCCTCTTCCGGCCGATAGAGGTACGTAGCGGAATCTACCGATTCTGCATAGAGGATCCATACCTTTCTATGTTCCTCCTTTTTTATTATTTCCAGCGCTTAACAAAATCGTTCAGGCCCACGTACCTTGTCCTTTTCTTTCTTGGGCTGTTTGGACTGTGGCTGGACCAGACAAGGCAGTTTATGGCGGTAGGCTTCATCTCCTTCCTGTTGGTTTTCCTGTTCAACTCCCGTTTTAAAGGGAAATGGCTCTTTCTGTTACTTGTGCCTGCAGTTATAGGCGTCTTGCTACTTAAAGGCGGTTCTTTGTTTGAGGATCTTATTTTGATGACTCAAAGTGATATGGGCTCGGACAATATACGACTGTTTGCATATTCCACCTATCTTTTTGAGTTCTGGGGTGGTCCCCTTTCAGTTGTTTTTGGGAACGGTCCAATGGGGAACAGTGATTATGGGCAACTGATTAGTTATATGTATGACAGTTTGAACCTGTATCACTCGGATGTGGGAATTGTCGGTGCAATTAATTTTTATGGATTAACGACGCTGTTCTTGTTTCTTGCGTTTTACATATTCTTCGTTGCAAGGTATTGGAAGTCGATTCCGATGTTCTTGAAAATGTATTTCCTTGCAGTCTTGTTCAATATCCCGCTGATTTCGCTCTTTACGCAGCCGGTCAATTGTATGGTGTTGTTCGCTATGTTCTTGTATCTTTCCGACCGGAGTATCATCGCCTGTAATCCTGTGCCATGCCCTCGCTGAAAAAAAATATCTTTTACAGCATTGTATTGGTATTGGCCAATTATGTGTTCCCCTTCCTGACCTACCCCTATGTGTCCAGGGTCTTGGGGGTGACGAATATCGGCGCCTGTAATTTTGTGGACAGTGTCATCAATTATTTTGCCCTTTTCTCCATGCTGGGGGTGGATTCTCTCGGGGTTCGGGAAATTGCGAAATGTCGTGGAGACAAAGACTCCATCAATAAGGTTTTCTCCAATATCTTTACGGTCAATCTGTCCCTTACGGCTTTGTTGTTAGGCATCCTGGCTATTCTGACTTATACGGTTCCTCAGTTTCAGGCCCATCAGGATCTGATGTTCCTGGGAATGTTCAAATTGCTGTTCAACTGCCTTCTCGTCGAATGGGTATATAAAGGCTTGGAAGATTTTAAACTGATCTCTCTTCGTTCTATCATCATCAAGTTGTTGTATGTGATATCGGTTTTTGCCTTTGTTAAGAAACGGGAAGATGTCTGGATTTATTATTTGCTGTCAACGGCGATGGTCGTTCTGAACGCAGCGGTCAATCTGGCATTTTCCAAAGGGCGGTTCCGCATCCGTTTATGCTGGTCGGAATTTCTTCCGACATTCCGTTCTCTGCTTACTTTGGGCGTGTATGCCATACTCACCTCGATGTATACAACCTTCAATGTCACTTTTCTGGGTTTTGTTTCCGGAGACGACGAGGTAGGCTATTATTCGACGGCTACGAAGATATATTATATGGTGATGGCATTGTTCGCCGCGTTTACTGGCGTGATGATGCCCAGGATGTCCAATCTGCTGTCGGCCGGAAAGAGAGATGAATTCAAATCAGGTTTTTCGCTGGCTGTGCAGGTGCTTTTCGGTTTTTCTTTCCCCCTGGTCGCCTGGATGATGGTGTCCGCTCCGGACATCGTCGCACTTATCGCCGGTCCCGGCTATGAAGGGGCCATTTTGCCGATGAGGCTGGTAGCGCCCCTGATTTTCATCATCGGCTATGAGCAGATCCTGGTTATCCAGACGCTGATTCCATTGGGCAAGGACAAGGTTTTGCTGCGTAATTCTGTTTACGGGGCATTGCTCGGGACTTTGTTGAATGTCCTTTTAGTCCCTTTTCTCGCCTCCGTCGGCTCTGCAATGGTCTGGATTATGACGGAACTGTTGATACTTGTCCTCAGTCAGGTGGAGGTAACCAAGGTAATTGATGTGCGCTTCCCCCTGTCCGGGACAGTTAGGTATTGCCTGGCGTTTCTTCCGCTTTGTCTGTTGTTGTGGGGCGGAAATTTCCTGGGCTTGGGATTGGCGCTGAGGGTGATCTTATCCGTCCTGCTGACTGCCGTATATACGCTTGTTTTCCAGACAGCCGTTGAAAAGCGGGATGTTAAATCCATACTTTGCAAACTGGTATGAAGTTCTCCATCATCATTCCTGCCTATAAAGCGATTTTTCTCAAGCAGGCTGTCGACAGTGTTCTGGCCCAAACTTATCAGGACTGGGAGTTGATTGTGGTGGATGACTGCTCTCCGGAAGGACTTGACAAGATCCTGACGGCCTATTCAAACCATCCCCAAGTCCGCTTTTACAGGAATGAACAAAACATAGGAAGCGAGCGTCTGACGGACAATTGGAACCGCTGTCTTTCTTATTGTTCCGGTGATTATGTCATTTGTATGGGAGATGACGATATGCTGGTCCCGACCTGTCTGGAAGACTATGTCTCGTTGATGGACAGGTTCCCGGGGCTGGGGGTATATCACGCGATGACTACCGTTATCGATGAAAAAGGGGACATCGTAGACTTGCAGGAACGCAGACCGGAGTGGGAGAGTTCGCTTTCTCTGCTATGGCACCGTTGGAAGGGACGTGACCAGTATATTGGTGATTTCTGTTTTGACGCAAAAGTTCTGCGTACCAATGGAGGGTTCTTCTCATTGCCTTTGGCCTGGGGGGCAGATGACATTACGGCGTATTTAGCCGCTAAATCGGGGAAAGACGGAATTGCCAATACCCAAAGGCCAGGTTTCCTTTACAGGTGCAGCCCTTATACCATTTCCGAATCTCCCAGAGGAATCCTCAAGATGAGGGCTATGAAACTTGCTCAGGAATGGTTTAGAAAGGAATTGTCTTCCCGACAGCCGGTATGGCCTGAAGATGAGCTTTACCTCAGACTTCTTCCATCGCAGGCATCCCGCTATTATGCTGAGTGCCTTAAGGTTTATATCTGTAATGATATCGCGGCCCGTCCTGCTGAAATTTTCCGGTGGCTGAAGTGTCGGGAAGAGTTTCCCGTTTCTTGTAAAGACATCGTCCTGTCTTTTATGCGGGGACTTAAGAAAAGGATATGAAGATAGTCTATTGCTCGACGCCGCCCTTTGCAGATTGTGACCTCCCTTTGATCAAAGCATTGGGGAACGCAGGTCATAAGGTCTGCTATCTTTTGCACGTTGCGCCCTATTCCAGAAAGTCAACCTATGTAGACATTGCACACATAAAGGATATATGGGGAATTTTTCCGGCCTCGGATTATCCGGAATTGTCCCCTTTGGTTGAAGCGGTTCCGGACGCCGATATGTTCGTAGTGAATAATCCTGAAGGAAAAAACAACCTCAGGGCCTGGCGTTTGAGCATTACGGAACGTCGCTTTATCTCTGCTTGGGCTCCTGATGTCCTCCATTATGTGGAATCTCCCGCTCCGTTTCATTTGCCGTTGCTCTGGTGGAACCGGTCCCGTGCAGTTTGCGTAATTCACGATCCGGTCCCTCATTTGCATCAGATGAAGCGGGTAGAGTATATCTGCCGCCGGCTGGCTGCTCTTTTGTGTAAAAAGTTTGTTCTTCTCAGCCACGTTCAGACGGATTCGTTTTGCCGTATGTTCAAGGTGAAGTCTGATAAGCTATTTTACGCTGCACTGGGCCCTTATGAGATTCCTGTACCTTTGGCCCGGGAGGGGAAAATCATATCCGATAAGTACATCCTGATGTTTGGCAGGATTACACCATACAAGGGATTTGAAAAGGGGATCGCCTTGATGGATAAGTTGACTGAGGCGTATCCTGACGTTTCACTTGTGATGGCCGGTGCCGGGACAATTTATTTTGACCCGTCCCTGATGGAAGGGAAACCCTATATCCGATTTATTCATCGATACATTACAGTCGAAGAACAGTCTTCATTGGTCCGTCATGCTCTTTTTGTGCTCTGTCCCTATGCGGAAGCGACGCAAAGCGGCGTTGTTCAGACGGCATTCGGGATGGGAACGCCTGTTGTCGTAACCGATGTGGGGGCTTTGTCAGAGGCGGTGAAGGATGGAGAGACAGGAAAGATCGTTCCGCCTGAGGATGAGGCTGCGATGGAAAATGCGGTCCGCCATTTGTTGGACAATCCGGATGAACTTGGCCGGATGCGGAATCATATTCTCGTTGAGAATGAATCCGGGGCACATTCGTGGAAAAAGATTGCTGAACAATATATAAAGATTTACCGTGCATAATCGAAAGGTCATCATTGTCGGAGGAGATCACCACAATACACTTGGGGTGGTCTGGGCGATGCATGAGGCGGGAATCCGGCCGTTTGTCATTGTCCTGTCCGAGCTTGAACGGCCCTTCGTCGCTACCAGTCGGTATCTTGAGGGGAGCGTTGTGATTCATCATATGGATGTCTTATTGCCCACTTTGACAGGGCAGGCCAGACGTTCTTCTGTCAAGCCGGTGGTCATTTGTTGCCACGATGCAATGGCTGCTTTGCTCGATGAACACAGCGAAGAACTCTCGAAGTATGCCATCATCCCCTGTGGAAAGTCCCCGGGATCTTTGAAAAAGTGGATGGATAAGGTGCAGATGGGAGCATTGGCTGTATCGTGCGGACTTGATGTGCCCGCGTCAGAAGGCTTCCCCTGTATCGTGAAGCCAAAGCGCAGCCTGTCCGGCAGCAAGGACTGGATCAGGGTATGTCGCGACGCTGACCAGTTGAATGAGTGCCTGGATTTGTATGGGGCGGAAAAGTTGCAAGTCCAACAGTTTATTGAAAAGACGGCGGAATTCCAGCTTATTGGCTGTGCCCTGCCGGATGGGACGGTCCTTATACCGGGGGTTTCTTCCATCCTTCGACCCTGCAAAGGGTCCAATACCGCATTTCTGAAATACTCAGGTCCGGAAACCCAGGTCGATGCCGATAAGGTGAAGGCGTTTGTCCGTGCTACGGGATATTGCGGTCTCTTCAGTGTAGAGTTCGTAAGGGGTCGGGATGGCAGGGACTATTTCCTTGAGATGAATTTCAGGAACGACGGGAATGCAATCTGTGTTACGCGGGCGGGCGTCAATCTTCCGTTGATCTGGTGCCTGGGAGCTTCTGGGCTGGATTATGAGGCAGCTGCTTCGGCCCGCGTTCGGACCGTCTATGTTATGCCGGAGTTTGAGGAGTTGACGCTGTTGTCTTCCCGTTCTATTTCCATCGGCGACTTTTTAAAGGATTTACTGCTGAGGAATGCCGGAATGGACTTTTATTTCTGGGACCAGTGTCCTTTCTGGCATCAGTTATTTCGTCGTATCAAAAAGAAAATTGTCCGAAAACAATGAGCTTGGGCGCATATATAAAAAGACATCGCTGGGATCTGGCGTTCGTGGACAGGGACTGGAACTTTCGGTTTATCGATACGAAATATTCAGATCGTTGGTTTGCGGATCCGTTTATTTTATCCGTCGCCGGACAAGAGGTGGTCGTGCTGGCGGAAGAGTTTACTTTCGGTACCGGAAAGGGACGGATTGCTCGGTTGCTGATCGATGCTGATGATTGCATCTTGAAGGAGATGGAGATCATTCTGGAATTGGATACACATTTGTCTTTTCCGGCTATATTCAGGAAAGACGGTGATGTGTTTATTTATCCTGAAAATTCCGCTTCCGGCGGCAGCCGTCTGTACCGATATGATGATCAGACGCGTAAGATGGANNGTGCCCGGAAGGAACCTTATCCTGTCCACGGCATTGCCGGATCCCAATGGGAAGGAACTCCTGGTTCTTGCGTCCAAGGATGTGTTCTCGCCCTGTCAAATTATTCAGAAAGTTCATTTTGATGATTATGTCGCAAGAAACGCCGGCGATGTCTTTGTCCGTGACGGGGTCTTTGTCCGTCCTGCGCAAATTTGCGACGGGGGATACGGGTATGGTTTGGGGGTGGAATTCCAAAAAATGGAAGTGGGGAAGGACGGGGCGCTGACGTTTGCGCCGCTGGAACGACATTTTCCGCCTGCCGGATATGATGGGATGCATACCTATAATTCCTGGGGCGATGTGCATATCGTTGATTGCAGAAGATTCTTGCACCCGGGACTCCGTGGTTTTCTGCATCGGATTAAACATGGACGCGGAAGATGAGGATTGTACATGTCTTGTATGAACTGGGATCCGGCGGAGCAGAGCGTTTCGTCGTTGATTTGGCCAATTGCCAGGCCGCGCAGGGACACCGGGTAACGGTATGTATGCTCAGGCCCATAGATGGGAAGAATGACTTCTGCGCCCGTTTCCTTTCTGACCAGGTCGAGTTTGTGTGCCTGGGGATATCTTCCGGCTTGACCGTCGGGAAGTTGAGAAAAGTTGCCAGGGAACTCCTGGCGCGCTGTCCCGATGTCCTGCATGCGCACCACAATGTATTGCCTTACCTGGCACTGCTGATCTTTAGAAGGAATCGTCCCGTGATTATCCATACGATTCACAGCGATGCGCATCGGGCCAACGCAAATGTTGTTGAACGATGCTATTGCAAGTTCCTTTATCGGAAGAAACTGGTGCGCCCCGTGACGATTTCGGCAGCGAGCGATGATTCGTTTTTTTCTGTATATGGAGTCCGCGCATTTTGTATTCCTAACGGACGGGAAAAAATCGCCCCGGGGGAGGCACTGAATGTCGTTAAGAAAGAAATTGAAAGTTATGGACAAGGCGTGCCGGTTTTCGTGCACACCGGGCGCTGCCATCCGGTAAAGAACCAAAGATTGCTCGTTGAAGCCTTCAATGCCTTGAAGAATAAAGGGGAGAAATTTACATTGCTGGTCATTGGTGCCGGATATGACAGTGAATTGGGACAGGCTTTGAAAGACATGGCCTGCGATCGGATTTTCTTTTTGGGAGAAAAGGAGAATGTAGGGGATTATCTTCTTTGTGCGGATGCGTTTTGTCTGACTTCTTTGAGTGAGGGGCTCCCCATCTCCCTTTTGGAAGCACTGGCCTGCGGGGTAACGCCGATCTGTACACCTGTAGGAGGAATCCAAAGTGTGGTAACTGATGGGGAAACCGGCTATCTTTCCAAGGATTTGACCAGAGACTCATATCTTGATGCAATTGATCGCTATATGAAACAGCCTGTCCCCCGGGCGGTCCTGCAGCATTATTTTGAGGAGAATTATAGTATGCGCAAGTGTTGTGAGCGGTATCTGTCCTTTTATGACATTTCGTAAATTCATAGTGATAGTTTTATGCCTGCTTGTGACAATATGTGCTTCCGGGCAGGATGTCTTTGTGTCTTCATCCCGGGGAAGCGATGATAATGACGGTATTTCGCCGCAGACCCCTTTCCGTACCCTGGAGAAGGCTTTTGCTTCCGGACGGAACGTCTTTCTCAAGGCCGGGGATATTTTCTACGGTCCGGTCGAATGTTATGGGCGTAAACTGAGTCGCTATGGGGAAGGCCCGAATCCGCTGGTCAGCGGATATAAGAGAATCCATGGACAGCGCTGGCGTAAAGTGGCGAAGAATGTCTGGCGCCTGGATTTGACGGGAAGAAAATTTTCCGGTGCCGGCGTTTCTGACGCATCTTCGCTATTGAATAATATCGGCTGTATCCATGATTGGAAGAAGGATGAGATTCACGGGAAGAAGGTCAGGCGCTATAACGAACTCAAGGAGGACTGGGATATTTGGCAGGTGGATACTTCCTATGCGGAAATGTCGCCTTCTTCTTTCAATTACCTCTATCTTTTTCTGAAACGTAACCCCAACAGGCTGAACCTTGAATTTTCAGTAGGTGCCGTGGCGATGTATATTCAGGATTCAACCGTTGACGGAGTGGATTTTGAGGGCTTTGGGTTCGGGATTTCCGGTGGCTCCGGGACGGTGCTCAGGAATTGCCGGGTGGATGCCATGGGGGGCATGTTGCAACTGGGTTATCCGGAATTCATCTGTTACGGAAACGGAATTGAATTTTATGTTTCCCGGAATCTGGAAAACAGTCTTGTAGAGCACTGCCGGGTATCCCGTTGTTATGACGCCGGAATGACTTTGCAGGGCAGCGACTGTCCCGGCGCTTTTCCAAAGAATATCGTGTTTCGGAATAATCTGATTCTGAATTGTTGTCAAGGGTGGGAGGATTACCTGAGAAATGGAGAAGACGCCCGGTTTGACAATTGCCGTTTTGAAAACAATCTGGTGATGGGCAGCGGGAATTCCGGATTTGGCTATGCGGACGGGCGCTTTAAGTATTGTAATATCCTGGGTAATAATTTTGAGGGAAACCGGGGGATGGTGATTCGCGGGAATGTCTTCGTCGGCGGAAATTTTTACTGCACGATGCCCTATAGGGGGAAATATGCTTCCCACTGTTGGGAGGGGAACGTGTATTATATGACTCCGGGCAGTTTTATTCTTGCCAATTATGTGGGAACAGAAGATGTTCTGATTCCCAAGGCGGCGGGTAAGGACGATATGATTGCGCGCTATCGGAGTCTGACAGGAGATAGAGATACCCGTTTTATTTCTTGTACTTCAGAAGAAATCCTTCAGATTCAAAATGATTATTTGCAACTTTGGGAGTCAGGTAACTGGCCGATGAGAAATGAAAGTACTCCATATCACAACTAATTATCCGACTCCGGATTATCCCATCTTTGGCATTTTTGTCAAGGAGCAGGTGGAATCGCTGCAAAAACTCGGCGTAGCCTGCGATGTGCTTTATTGTGACCGCAAGGGGCGGGGGACCTGGATGTATCTGACCTATATTCCGCGTATCTGGTGGCGCATCCTGCGTGGACGCTATGATGTAATTCATTGTCATCATGCACTTTCGGCTTTGCTCTGCCTTTGTACGCTGTGGCCCATATTTAAAAAGTGCGTAGTGTCCTATCAGAACGATCCCACGCGCGAATGGAAAGTGAATTGCTTCGGTCTTCTGCATGCCTGCTTCAACCGCATCATCATAAAGAATACGTCCCCGTACCTTGAAAGGAGCCGGACAGTCTACCTTCCCAATGGCTGTAACGAAGATTTCTTTGTGCAGATGGACAGGGCGGCGTGCCGGAAAGTACTGGGCCTTGATCCGGATGCCGTGTATATCCTGTATATGGATTCCAACAAGTGGGGGCGGACGCAGAAGCGAAAAGATCGCTTCGACGCTACGCTGGAATTGCTCCGGCAGCATTTCCCCGATGTGCGTGCGCTGGAACTGTATAATACGCCGCGCGAACAGATCCCGGCATACATGAATGCCTGCAACCTGCATCTGATCAGCAGCGATTTCGAAGGCTCGCCCAATTCGGTCAAAGAATGCCTTTGCTGCAATGTCCCGGTGGTTTCGACGGATGTGGGCAATGTGCGGGAGATGATCGGCGATATTCCGGGTTGCGCGGTCGTTTCTGATTTTTCCGTCGAAGCACTTGCAGAGGCTGCTAAGGAAGTTCTTCTCCATACCAGGGCTTTTTGAGGGGCGGCGGCTGTTCCTTCGGAAGGGATATTCCATGTCTGCAGTTTCCCTTAGGTTGAAGTCGCTCTATGAACATCTCGTCCGTTGAGTGAAATGTGCATTTTTCTGTGACATGATTTGTATAATCGTGTCGTTTGCGCTATTTTTGTGTGGATGCAAATGATTTTTCAGACATGAGTTCGTCGAAGAAACTAAACGGAACCGTCATCGTCACCTATCGCTGCAATGCGCGCTGCACGATGTGCAACCGCTATAAAGTCCCTTCGAAACCCGAGGAGGAAATCAGCGTGGAAACGCTGAAGAAACTCCCCAGGATGTACTTTACCAACATCACGGGGGGCGAGCCTTTCCTCCGGGAGGACCTCAAGGACGTCGTGCGCGAACTCTACCGGCATTCGGACCGGATCGTCATCAGCACCAACGGCTTCTTTACGGACCGCATCATCGATCTCTGCAAGGAATTTCCGCAGATCGGCATCCGCATCAGCATCGAGGGCCTGGAGCAGACGAATAATGAGATCCGCGGCCTGCAGGACGGATTCAATCGCGGCTATACCACGCTCTGCAAACTCGTGGAGATGGGGATGAAGGACGTGGGCTTCGGTATGACCGTGCAGGACCGCAACGCCGCAGACCTCGTGCCGCTCTACCTGATTTCCAACCGGCTGGGGATGGAGTTCGCGACAGCGTCGCTGCACAATAGTTTCTATTTCGTCGAGTCGAAGAACATTATCCGCGACCGCGCGATGGTGGCAGCCAATTTCGAAGCCCTCATCAACGAACTGCTGAAGTCCAACTCCCCCAAGAAATGGTTCCGCGCCTACTTCAACCACGGCCTGATCAACTACATCTACGGGCAGAAGCGGCTGCTGCCCTGCGACATGAGCTTCGACACCTTCTTCATCGATCCCTACGGCGATGTGATGCCCTGCAACGGCACGCGCGAAAAGCAGGTTATGGGCAATCTCAACACGCAGTCCTGGGACGAACTCTGGCAAAGCGACGATGCGGAAAAGGTGCGCGCGAAGGTGCGTTGCTGCGACCGCCAGTGCTGGATGATCGGATCCGTGAGTCCGGCGATGCATAAGTATATCTGGGTGCCGCTATGGTGGGTGTTCCGCCATAAGTTCCTGCGCTTTTTCCGGAAGAAGAAGTATTCGATGTACGAACTGAAGGTCGTCCGCGACTATCGCGACGGCAAGGTGACCAAGGCACAACTGGACGCCCTCTCGACCTGTGAGCCATGAAAGTCGTCGTAACGGGCACAAGGGGCATACCCTATATCATGGGTGGCGTGGAAAAGCACTGCGAAGAGCTTTGTCCGCGCCTCGCCGCCAAGGGCGTAGACGTTACCGTCATCCGCCGTCCCGCCTATGCGCACGATACGCTGACCGAATGGCGGGGGGTAAGCATCAAAGATATCCCTGCGCCCCGTAAAAAGGCCTTTGAAGCGATTGTGCATACCTGGCGGGCCGTCCGGTATGCGGCGCGGGAAAAAGCCGACGTGCTCTACCTGAACGCGGTCGGCCCGGCCCTGTTGACCCCTTTTGCCAAAATGCTGGGGCTCAAGGTCGTCTTTGTTCACCACGGACCGGATTATGACCGGGATAAGTGGGGACGCCTGGCCAAAGCCATGCTGAGGCTGGGGGAGAGGATGGGCTGCCGTTATGCCGATGAGGTGATTGTCATCTCCGAGGTCATACGGGAACATGTCAGGCAGCGATACGGTCGTGTCCGGAATGTGCATCTGATCTATAACGGCGTTTCCAAACCGGATTTCTGCGAGGAACCCGAATGGCTCGCGCAACTGGGCGTCGAGCCCGGAAAATATGTAATGGGAATGAGCCGCCTGGTGCCGGAAAAGCGGCTTCATGAACTCATTGAGGCCTTTAAGGCGGCAAAGTTGCCGGAAGGGACAAAACTCGTGATTGCCGGGGGCTCTGACTTTGAGGATGCCTATTCCAGGAAACTGAAAGCACAAGCGGCTGATGCCGGGGTGGTGATGGCCGGGGTGTTGCGCGGGAAAAAACTGCATTCGCTGCTGACTGCCGCTTCCTGCTTCGTCCTCCCGTCGTCGCACGAAGGCCTGCCCATCGCGCTGCTCGAAGCGATGAGTTACCGTTTGCCGGTCATCGTCAGCGACATTCCCGCGAATCTGCAGGTCGGGCTGCCGCCTTCCTGCTATTTCCCGCTCGGCAACGTCGCCGCGCTTACCGCCGCCCTGGAGAAACTGTTCGCGCAGGGGACGGCCAAATGCGATTACGATATGTCCTGTCTCTTATACACATCT
>LXOW01391954.1_pt2 | contig 55374 bp, 47 predicted proteins | sample 1368591 | NCBI WGS metagenome assembly LXOW01 (sample SAMN04884650, study PRJNA319009) | bovine gut metagenome | isolation source: Cow rumen | host: Bos taurus | place: Italy: Legnaro (PD) | collected 2014-07-09
ATTCCGTATTTATTTCTGACTTCGGTATTTTAACACCCTAATCATATATACAATGCATTTTTACATATCTTGCAAAATTTTTTTATTTTTTATTTTCTTTGTTGTTTCCATCGCCAAACAACAACACTCTCGCAAGAAGTCCGGCTCCTGCAACAATCATCACCAACATTATTGCATAACTATACAAAGATATCTGTCTCATTGTAAATTTCACACTGGCAATAATAGATGCTATAATTACAACCATTCCTACTACGATGCAAATTTTTGCCAGGAATGACTCTGGTTTTACAATTGCCCAAAATACACCAACCAACAATGGAACAATTACCATTCCTGTTGGTAAATGTGCGGAACCAATACTATAATAACCACCCCACCAGTTGGAACTGACTTCTACAGAATTAAAAAGCCAGTACAATCCTGCTGCCAATAAAGCAGCACCAACACAAAAAACTAATAACGGATTTTTTTCTTTCATCTGAATTCTCCTCTCTTATTTTGATTACATTACCAAATATAACCCAAATTCACGACTCCTCATACAGTGACAGTTCCGCACAAATACCAAACCATCACTATATTTCAGAGAACCCCATTTATATTTATGGTAGCGTCAGTAAACTAACATTTAATATTACTTTAACACTACTTTATGGAATACTTTCTTTCCTTTACGGATTTTAATTCCTGCTGCAAGCTGTTCCTCTGTAATCTTTGCACTATCGTCAACTTTTACTTCATCCACAGAAACACCGCCCTGTTTTGCAAGACGTCTTGCCTCACTCTTAGATGCTACTAATCCGCATTCCATCATAAGATCTAAGATACCAATTGCACCGTCTGTCAACTTATCTTTTGAAAGTTCTGTAGTAGGCATGTTGGAATCATCTCCACCATTTCCTGCAAACAATGCATGAGAAGCTTCTCTTGCTTTATTTGCCGCTTCCTCACCATGAACTAACTTTGTAAGATCGTAAGCAAGAATTTCTTTTGCCTCATTTAACTGGCTTCCTTCCCATTTGTCCATCTCATCAATCTGCTCCAATGGAAGGAACGTAAGCATACGGATACACTTAAGAACATCTGCATCTCCAACATTTCTCCAATACTGGAAAAACTCAAATGGTGTTGTTTTATTTGGATCCAACCATACTGCACCCTTACCTGTTTTACCCATCTTCTTTCCTTCTGAGTTAAGAAGAAGTGTAATTGTCATAGCATATGCATCTTTTCCTAATTTTCTACGGATAAGTTCAGTTCCACCAAGCATATTTGACCACTGGTCATTTCCACCAAACTGCATATTACATCCGTAATTCTGGTATAAATGATAGAAATCGTATGACTGCATAATCATGTAGTTAAATTCAAGGAAACTAAGTCCCTTTTCCATACGCTGCTTGTAGCACTCTGCACGAAGCATGTTGTTTACAGAAAAATGTGGTCCAACTTCACGTAATACATCCACATAATTCAATTTCAATAACCAGTCAGCGTTATTTACCATAATAGCCTTGTCTTCACCAAATTCAATAAATCTTTCCATCTGCTTTTTGAAACAGTCACAGTTGTGCTGAATAGTCTCTGGTGTCATCATAGAACGCATGTCTGTTCTTCCTGATGGATCTCCGATATATCCGGTTCCACCACCGATCAATACAACCGGCTTGTTTCCTGCCATCTGTAAACGTTTCATCAGACACAATGCCATAAAGTGTCCTACATGTAAAGAATCAGCAGTTGGATCAAATCCAATGTAGAAAGTAGCCTTTCCGTTGTTTACCAAATCTTTGATTTCCTTTTCATCTGTTACCTGTGCAATCAAACCTCTTGCAACTAATTCGTCATAAACTGTCATTTCATATCTTCCTTTCTTTTTTGAAAAACAGAGTGGAAGCATCCTCGCATCGCGTTTTTGCGGTCTGCGCATCCTCGCATTGCAATTTCCTATTACATAAAAAAGCCCTCTGAGCACTATCGTGCTCAGAGGGCGTATATACGCGGTACCACCTCTGTTTTCAAGAATAACTCTTGCTCAACAGGATTATCATCCATGTGCTATATCGGGCACTCCCGGCAAACCCTACTGTCATGTTCAGGCCGCTGCTCCAAGATGTATTCAGAATAAAGCTTCCTACATTCTCACACCAACCGAATGCTCTCTGACAGTGAATACTTTACCTTACTTCTTCTCTTCAACGCATTTTTCTTTTTCCACTTAAGTAACATTGTATCTGAACGATACTATAATTGCAAGTACAAATTCTATTTCGTTTTTCCTCACTTTGTTACTATTCTATGTGCAAAACAAGCTTTCTCTTACTATAATGCAAGTCCTTTTCCCGGTTCACATCCAAGCACTAAATTCATACACTCAATAGCTGCACCGGATGCACCCTTACCAAGATTATCAAACTGTGAAGAAACTACAATTCGATCTTCATTTCCTGTGACATAAATTTTAAGTCCGTCCCAACCGGATTTTTCATTTCCTGCAAGGAAGCCGGAAGCAGAAACCTCATCATCCGCCTTTGCCACTTCAATAAATTCCTGTCCCTTGTAATATTCTGTATAGAAATCAATCAATTCCTCTACTGTAACTTTCTTTGAAAGCATATCTGTAAACAATGGAATAGACACTACCATTCCGCTGTAATAATCATCAACAATCGGGCAGAAACATGGAGTTCTTTCAAGCCCTGTAATCTTTTGCATTTCCTTCAAATGCTTATGTTGCTGTGTCAATGCGTATTCACGTCCGGATGCGAACTGACTTGGACGATCTTCGCTCTCATAAACTGCAATTGCTTTTTTACCTGCACCAGAATATCCTGATAAAGCATGGCTTGTTACCGGATAATCTTTTGGTAAAATTCCCTTTGCCACTAAAGGATAGATAAGTGAAATAAATCCTGATGCATAACATCCAGGCACTGCAATACGCTTACCATTTTTAATCTTTTCTCTATGCTCCTGCGATAATTCAGGAAATCCATATGCCCAGTCTGGCTCTGTTCTATGGGCTGTTGAAGTATCAATAATTACTACATGATCATTTTCTACCAATGAAACAGACTCTTTTGCTGCCGCGTCAGGCAAACACAAAAAAGCAATATCCGCAGAATTAATCATCTTTTTTCTCTCTTCCGGATCTTTTCTAAGTTCCGGATTAATCNNTAAATACGAAGTCCTGTAGTTCCTTCGCTACCATCAATAAATACTTTTGTTTTCATACAGTTTCCTCTTTTCTTTTGAATTGTTCTCTCGCAGTCTTTCTTAAGAAATTCGAGAGGACATTGTATACTAATATTCTGATTTTTTATCCTTTATGAAGAATAGCAGACTTTTTATAGGAATGCAAGCCTTTTAATCCAAACCGTGTTTCACTGCATATACTGCCAGCTGTGTACGGTCTTTTAATTCAAGCTTATCCAGTATTTTGGAAATCATATTTCTCACAGAACCTTCCGCCATACAAATCTCCGACGCAATCTCCTTATTATCAAATCCTTGCGCAACCAATTGAATAACACGCAATTCCTTTTCCGAAAAAATATCATCTACTTTTTGCTTTGCAACACTCATTTGATTACTCTTTTGAAGATTTTTTCTCATCACTTCATATACACTATTCCCAAACACGCTGACTCCGTCGTACACATTTTTCACTGCCGCGATAACTTTGTCATCTTCCATTTCTTTCAAAATATATCCATCTGCACCACTTTCAATCGCCTTCTCAATTGTCAGCTCATCATCAAAAGTTGTAAGCACTAACACTTTAATATCCATCAATTGTTCTTTAATAGCATTTATTCCATACGCACCGTCATAATCGGGCATACGCATATCCATTACAACCACATCCGGCTGATACACTTTGCATTTTTCAAATGCATCGCGACCATTTTCTGCAATTGCCACAACTTCTATCTCATCATCCTGTTCAAGAATGACTTTNNCGAATATCATCTGCAATAATTACTTTTATTTTTTTCATATGTATTCCTTTCTTTTGTCATTCATCTTGATTTAACGGCAATCGAATTCTTGTTAAAAATCCTTCGCCTATAGAAGATATAAATTTCACATTTCCTCCAACCTGTTCCACACGTTCCCTTATTCCCCTAAGACCATTATTATCCACAATACAATCGCATCCTACACCATCATCCCCCATAATGATTTCCAATGCATCCTCCTGAAAACGTAAAATAATATCCATTTTACTGGCTTTTGCATATCTTAAAGTATTGGTAATTGTTTCTCTCACTGTTGCATAAACATTTTTATATAAATATGAATACTTTTCACTGTCTCTTCCTAAAATGGTAACAATTACCGGAATTTCCTTTACCTGATTTGAAAGATACTTAATTCCCTGGGAAACTAATTCATTACTCTCCCCTTGCTTTAACTGATTAATATCTTCTCTTAATTCCTGCAAGCCTTTACTAGTTATTTTTCTCGCTTCTTTCACATAATTATAAGCATTTTGTACTTTTTCCTTTTCAATGGAAACCTCAGCAAGTTTCATGTATGATTGTATGACCGTGAATGTATGACCTGCTGTATCATGTACCTGCTGCGCAATTCTGTTTCTTTCCTGCTCAATCATGAGCTGCTCCTGTGTTAATAACAATTCTCTTCTACTGTCAATAAAATCATAATTTACTGTTCCAATCATTACAAGAAGGGTTGAAAAAGCAAAACCCAAAGGAGTAATATCCAATTTTGCTTTTACGATACCTGTCAGATATATAAGGTTAAACACTACTGGTACTAAGGTAGATAATACAATCAACGTTCTACCTATCTTTATATTTTTAGAGTTCATTTTTTTATCATTCAAAGGGATATGCTTATCCAATCTAAGATACAAAAGCAATGCCCCAGATGCAATCCAAAAATAAATCATTCCAACGTTCACTAAAAACAAAGGTCCATGAACTAATTGATCACTTTCCATTCTTTCATAATACAGACCATGTAAATGATTTGTAGCAATAATTCCATACATGACAGTTTCCAATGCTCCAGGCATATAACGAACTACTTTCGGTATCTTTGTGTTCGTATATGCCACGGCAAAGTAAAACCAAAACACACCTACAAAACAAATACCAAAATTTCCAATCAAATGTCCAATACTTAACTGTATACTATTTGAAGACAATAATATCAATATTCGAGAGCCACACCATAATGCCACCATGGCTTGACATACAAAATACACATTATTATCCAGCTTTGATGTTCCTCGTAAAGCCAACGTTGTCATACTGACAAAAACAGCACAAGTAACTACTAAATAAATAAATCCAAGTATGAAATTCATTTCTCATTCTCCTTAGCTTTCAATTATGGTTTTATTCTGCAAACTGACTATTATACAGATTAGCATAAAATCCATTTTTAGCCAACAACGATTTATGATTTCCTTGTTCTACAATATCTCCGTCTTTCATTACAAGGATAACATCTGCATCTTTAATGGTAGATAATCGATGTGCTATAACAAAACTGGTTCTACCTTTCATAAGGTTGTGCATAGCACGTTGAATTCTCTCCTCAGTTCTTGTATCTACCGAACTTGTAGCTTCATCCAAAATCAAAATTGGGTTATCCGCTAAAATTGCTCTTGCAATAGTGAGCAACTGTTTTTGTCCCTGTGAAACATTACTTGCATCTTCGTTAAGCTCCATATTATATCCACCAGGAAGCGTTTTTATAAAATGATGAGCATGGGCTGCCTTTGCTGCTGCAATTACTTCTTCATCCGTGGCATCCAAACGGCCATAACGGATATTTTCCATAATACTTCCCTTAAATAACCATGTATCCTGTAAAACCATTCCAAATCCTTCACGGAGATCTAAACGATTGAATTTTCTGACATCTACGCCGTCCACTTTAATGGCTCCAGAATTTACATCGTAAAAACGCATCAATAACTTAACCATGGTAGTCTTTCCTGCGCCGGTAGGCCCCACAATTGCTACCGTCTGTCCCGGTTCCACTTCACAGTTAAAATCGTTTACAATAATCTTATCTTCATTGTATCCAAAATGTACATGCTCAAATGATACAGCACCTTTGATTTCATCCAGTTTCGCCGGATTTTCTACCGTCTGTTCTTCCTCTTCTTCTTCCAATAATTCAAACACTCGCTCTGCAGCTGCAGCCATAGACTGTACCTGATTGATAACCTGAGCAAGCTGCTGAATTGGCTGGGTAAAATTCTTTACATATTGGATAAATGACTGAATATCTCCAATTCCAATCACTCCGTTGATGGCAAGATATCCGCCGGAAACTGCCACTGCAACGTAACCTAAATTTCCTACAAATGCCATAATTGGCATCATCATCCCTGAGAAAAATTGAGATTTCCAGGCAGAATCATAAAGAACATCATTTGTCTTTGTGAAATCTTCAATAATCTCCTCTTCCTTATTGAATGCTTTCACAACCAAATGTCCGCCATATACTTCTTCTACCAATCCATTGATATGTCCTAAATATTCCTGTTGTGTTTTAAAGTATTTCTGTGAATGTTTAATTACAAATCCAATCAACACAATGGAAATTGGCAATACAATCAAAGTAATCAACGTCATCAATGGCGAAATGGTCAACATCATAATCAGCACACCAACCATTGTTGCTGTAGAAGTAATAACCTGTGTAATACTCTGATTAAGTCCTGTTCCGAAGGTATCAATATCATTGGTAATTCGAGATAACACTTCTCCGTAAGTTCTGCTCTCAAAATATTTCATTGGCATGCGATTGATTTTCTCCGAAATCTCTTTTCGCATACGATAACAAAGTTTCTGGGTAATTCCTGTCATAATCCAGCCTTGAATAAAGGTAAAACAAGCACCTATACCATACAAAGCCAGTGTAATCAACAAAAGCTGACCGATTTTATCAAAATCGATGCTTCCGATTCCTGCTATTTTTTTAGACAAACCTTCCGTCAATGTATTTGTAGCTCTACCAAGAACTTTTGGTCCAATTACATTAAATACAGTAGAACAAGCTGCAAATACCATTACAAATACAACAGGAATTTTATATCCACCCATATATTTGATGATTTTTCTAATAGTACCGCGAAAATCCTTTGCTTTCTCCACCGGTCCCATTCCATGTCCATGACCACGACCGCCGCGTCTCGGAGCATTTTGATATTTTTCATTACTCATTTGCATTCTCCTCCTTTCCGCTGACTCCCAATTCCTTTTCTGAAAGTTGTGAGGTGGCAATCTGCAAATAAACATCGCAATTTTTCAACAATTCTTCATGGGTTCCTTTTCCTACGATTTTTCCGTCATCCATAACAAGAATTTGATCTGCATGTAAAATAGTGCTGATACGCTGTGCAACAATAATCACAGTAGCATCTTTCACCTTTTCTTTTAATGCTTTTCTGACTAATCCATCGGTTTTTAAATCCAATGCTGAAAAACTGTCATCGAAAATATATACATTTGCTTTTTTAGCAATGGCTCTGGCAATAGCAATTCTCTGTTTCTGTCCACCGGATACATTATTTCCGCCCTGGGCAATTTTATCCTCGTATTTCAATTCTTTCTTTTCGATAAATTCTGTTGCCTGGGCAATTTCAGCCGCTTCTTCAATTTCTTCCTGTGTAGCAGCTGCATTTCCATAACGAAGGTTGCTTGCGATTGTTCCTGAGAAAAGCACACCCTTTTGAGGAACAAAACCAATATTTTTACGAAGCTGCTTCATATCCATGTTTCGGATATCTACACCATCAAACAAAATTTCTCCATCCGTCACATCATACAATCTTGGAATCATCTGTACCAATGTAGATTTTCCACATCCGGTACTTCCAATAATTGCTGTAGTTTTTCCAGGTTCCGCTACAAAACTAATGTCTTCTAAAGCATCTTCCTCTGCTCCCGGATAACAAAAACTAACATTTTTAAATTCAATCTTTCCCTGCACATTTTCTAAAAGCTCTGGATTTTCTGGATTTTCAATGCTAAATTCTGTTTTCTCCACTTCATCAATTCGACCTGCCGCAACTGACGCTCTCGGAACAAAAATAGCCATAACACTCAGCATCAAAAATGACATTACAATCAATATAGCATAAGTTAAAAAAGCAATCATTGTTCCAGCCTGTAATACGCCTTCATCGATTTTATGGGAACCAACCCATACGATTGCAACAGACAATCCATACATTACCATCATCATTCCCGGCATCATAAATGCCATGACACGGTTCGTAAATAACATGGTTTTGGTAAGTTCTACATTTGCAACGTCAAAACGTTCCACTTCTTTTTGTTCCCTTCCAAAAGCTCGAATAACCGAAAGTCCCGTAAGAATTTCTCTTAATATCAGATTAACTCTATCGATGAGTTTTTGCATTGCTTTAAATTTTGGCATGGCAACCCCCATAAGAAAACCTACCAACCCTAAAATAACAAGTACTGCACAGGCAATTACCCATCCCATGCTGGCGCCTGTTGTATACACTTTTATGATACCTCCAATTCCCAAGATTGGAGCATATGCAATCATTCGAAGAAGAAGTGTAGTCACTAACTGTACCTGCTGTACATCGTTCGTACTTCTCGTAATAAGAGATGCTGTTGAAAATTGATTAATTTCCGTATTTGAAAATCCTACTACTTTCTTAAACACTCGTTCCCTTAAATTTCTACCAACACCGGCACCAATTTTAGAAGCAAAATATCCAACTACAACAGTAGAAAGTGCCATTAACAATGCTAATCCAAGCATGATAAATCCGGCTTTCCATAAGTAGCTTTTCTGTTTACTCTTAATATTGATTCCTGCATTTTTTTCAACTTCCGCTGTTTGCAATTTTGCCGAAGTCAAAAGCATGTTTTCACCTAATGCAGACATTTTTTCTTCCACAGTCTCTCGCATATTAATAAAAAACTGTGCTGGCATCGTTCCATTTCCACGCATTGCAACTAATGCAGGTCTTAAATCCACAGTATCAATCAAAACAGTCTTTCCGTTTCGTTCAACCTCTGTTTTGGTAACCTCCAATTGAATTTGTGATACTGATACCATTTCTTCTAAAGAAATGTTTTCAAAATCTTTTGCATCTTTTCCGGTAATCATAGCAACAATCTGCGCATATCCATCATGGTCCACCTTTGCCATTTGTCCATTCATAAGTAAAACGGTGGCAAATTTCTCATCCATGGATTCCAATGTACTCTTTTTCAAATCTTTTAATTGATAACCAGAGTCTGTTTCCTTATAATTACTTTCCCAGATTTTCTGCTCATCTTCCGTCATAAATATTTCCAAATATTTGTACTCTTCAAAGGTAATCTTCTCTGGCATAACGTACTCGATTCCTTTTCCTGTTACACCAACATCGATAATATTAGATGTAAATGTAGGTAATGACAAATCGCAATATGCCTGCAATACTAAAAAAATGAGTATTACTATGACCATTTTCCAAAATGGTGCCACATTTTTTAAAATTTTTCCCATGTCAGGCTCCTTTCTGATTGCATGTTCTCTCAATATTCTCAAGTCTCGCTCCACGTGACTTGGTTCGAAATTTGCGTCAGCAAAGCTGACTAAGTCCATGATTGAACATTTGTTACTGTATCTTTTCTTCCTCCAGTTCTTTTTCTTTTCTTTTTTGCAATTCCTGTTCCATACATCTTGCAAATTCATCGCTAAGTTCAATAAACTGGTTTAGTTTTTCCTCACCCATACTAATAAGCACAGCCTCAGAAAAATCTATCATACGTGCTCTGGCACTTAACATGATTTCTTTTCCTTCTGACGTTAATGATACAAATGTGTTTCTACGATTATTTTTGTCTGTTTCTCTCTGCACATACCCGGCTTTCTCCAATTCTCTTAGCAATCTGGATACAGCAGATGGAGCAACATCCACCATTTTTACTAAATCAGATACATATACACCAGACTCATTTTTCTGTTTTTCTTCCAGAGTCATAATACTTTGAAGTGCTACACACTCCATGTGCGAAAGCTCAGGCACAAGTTGTCTCATATTTAATTTTTTAAATTTTTGCATAGAATAAAAAAATCGGTTTGCCATTTGCTTTACGTCCATTTCTTTCACCCTTTCCTGCTGAATAATCTCTCAAAGTTTGTTTTTATCATTTTTTGAGAATTTCACTTATATTTTATGTGTTGTTTTTTGTACGAAATGTCATTAAAACATTTTCGAAGTTCAATTTTATCGAATGCAATATTTAACATCGTTAACTATTAACTTATCATATTTTTACCATTTGTCAAGTTTTTTATTATCATTTCCGAAAAAAACCGTTACACCATCGAAACAACAAAATCTGTACAAGACTATGATACTCTTATGTTTTTCACTTTTTATCCGATATATATAATACAAAGGTACTATATTTTGTGTCTTAGTTTCGTTTTTGTCATTGAGAATGTTAATCTATATTCCGTTGTCTGATTGATATTTCCGGTTGGGTGATGTGACAGAGCTACAACTTGATGAAAAAACAGAAAGGACTACTTATGATTACACAAGAAGAGCTTTTGCTTTATGGTAATTCCTATAAAGCAGAAAAACAGAACGTGAAACTCTATTAAAGTTTCTACGTTCTGTTTTTCATTTGTACCAGAAATCCATTATCATTCACCAGATATCTTTGTGCCTTTTCTCATTTCATCTAATGTAAGATAATAAGATGGCAGAAATTCTTCACAAAATATTTCTACTTCTTCCAGATGCATATCATGCACCGCCTGTTCAATTGTTTTTTTCGCAGAAAAAAACTCAGAATTTCCTGATTTTTCTTCCTTGATACACTTCATCAGTGCAGATAACTTGTCTGCAGCTTTTTTCAGTTGCCACAAATAGTCATCTTCCTTAACTTTAAAGAAATAATCTTCATAATAGCTTCTCATGTCCTCCGGCAACATATCTAATAGTTTTTCAGCTGCTTTATCTTCTATCTCCTTAAATGCAGTTTCAATATCATCACTATAGTATTTAATTGGAGTAGGCATATCTCCTGTAATAATTTCTGTACAGTCATGATACAATCCAAGCATTGCAGCTTTTTCAGGATTTAATTTTTTTCCCAACCGAACATTTCCAATTACAGCTAAAGCATGCGCAAGCATTGCCACTTCCATGGAATGTTCCGAAATATTCTCAACTTCTGAGTTTTTCATCAACGCCCAACGTTCTATATATTTCATTCGTGCCATCATGGCAAAAAAATGTGATCCCATCTTCTTCTCCTCTACTCTTTCCCTTTGTTATCATTTCACATTATACCGTAACACTCTTTATGACAATACCCATCAAAAAACTAAAAGATGTTTTATCATTATTCTAAAGAAGCCATGCTTTTTTTGCATCCAAATCGCATTAATTCTTTATTGGCATCCAACTGTATTTCTGCTTATTTTAAATATTTCTTCAAATACTGACCAGTATAAGACTTTTTACTCTTTGCCACCTGCTCCGGTGTTCCTTTTGCAATAACGGTTCCACCTTTATCTCCACCTTCCGGTCCGATATCAATAATATAATCTGCAGTCTTTATCACATCAAGATTGTGTTCAATAACAACCACTGTATTTCCACCTTCCGAAAGCTTTTTCAATATATTTACCAGCTTATGGACATCTGCAAAATGAAGCCCTGTGGTTGGTTCATCTAAAATATAAATCGTCTTTCCTGTACTTCTCTTACTTAACTCTGTGGCAAGTTTAATTCTTTGTGCTTCTCCTCCTGACAAAGTCGTAGAAGGCTGTCCAAGCTTCACATAAGAAAGTCCTACATCATACAGTGTCTGCAACTTATTTCTAATCTTTGGAACATTTTCAAAAAATACCAACGCCTCTTCCACAGTCATATCAAGCACTTCTGAAATATTCTTTCCCTTGTACTTTACTTCCAAAGTTTCTCTGTTATAACGCTTTCCACCGCATACTTCACAAGTAACAAATACATCCGGCAAAAAGTTCATCTCGATCTTATTGATACCGTCTCCGGAACAAGCTTCACAACGTCCGCCTTTCACGTTAAAACTAAAACGACCTTTGCTGTATCCCTTTGCCTTTGCATCAGGAGTAGATGCAAACAAATCTCTGATCATATCAAAAACACCGGTATACGTAGCAGGATTTGACCTTGGTGTACGTCCGATTGGTGACTGGTCAATATCTATGACTTTATCCAATTGTTCCACACCTTCGATTGATTTGTGTTCTCCCGGAATACAACGTGCTCTGTTTAACTTCTTAGCCAATGCTTTAAACAAAATTTCATTGACCAAAGAACTCTTTCCGGAACCGGATACACCAGTTACACACGTAATGATTCCCAGTGGAATATCCACTGTAATATTTTTCAAATTGTTCTGCTTTGCGCCTTTGATTTTCAAAAAGCCGGTTGGTTCCTTTCGAACTTCCGGTACTGGTATCTCAATACGATGACTTAAATATGCTCCTGTGATAGAGTCCGGATTATCCATAATATCCTGTGCCGTTCCTTCCGCAACTACCTGTCCACCTTCACTTCCGGCTCCCGGTCCGATATCCACAATATGGTCCGCCGCAAACATAGTATCTTCATCGTGTTCTACCACAATAAGGGTATTTCCTAAATCTTTTAAGTGTTTTAACGTACCAAGAAGTTTGTCATTGTCTCTTTGATGAAGTCCGATACTAGGTTCATCCAAAATATAAACGACACCTACAAGTCCGGAACCAATCTGAGTTGCCAAACGTATTCTTTGGGCTTCTCCTCCTGATAGGGTAGAAGTTGCTCTGGCAAGAGACAGATAATCCAAGCCTACATTCATCAAAAATCCTACTCTGGCATTGATCTCTTTTAACACCAGTTTACCAATCATCTGTTGTTGCTCTGTAAGTTCCAAAGTATCCAGATAATTCTGAAGTGCTCCAATAGAAAACTCCGTCACTTCCGCAATATTTTTATCNNCTGATTTCCATAAATGATTCATATTCCTGTCGGATGTACTCGGAACTTGTTTCTCGGTATCTTCGTCTTACATTGGATAAAATACCCTCGAAAACAATATCGTAAACTCCCACACCTCTCTGTCCACGGTAATGAACCTTCACGCAACGGTCTGTTCCATAAATCAGCATATGTCTGACTTCTTTGGATAACTTTTTATAAGGTGTATCCAAAGAAAACTTAAATTCTTTTGCCAATGCCGTTAATATAGAACCGGTGTAACTAGACGGATCCGTGGCAGACTGCCATCCGGTTACTGCAATGGCGCCCTCTGAAATACTCAAGCTGTCATCTGGTATAATAAGAGCTTCTGAAAACTCCATACGGATTCCAATTCCATGACAAACTGGGCAGGCACCAAAAGGATTGTTGAAAGAAAAACTTCTCGGCTCAATCTCATCAATACTGATACCACAATCCGCACAGGCATAGCTCTGACTGAAATTCATAGGTTCCCCGCCGATCACATCTAAAATCATAGTACCTTCTGCCAACTTCATTACATTTTCAATAGAATCTGTCAGTCGTGATTCAATTCCTTCTTTCATGACAAGACGGTCTACTACAATTTCAATGTTATGTTTGATATTTTTATCTAGTTCGATATCTTCCGATAAATCGTATTGATTACCATCTACAATGGCGCGGACATAACCGCTTTTCTTCGCCTTTTCAAATACTTTCGCATGGGTTCCCTTTTTTCCTCGTACTACCGGCGCCAAAAGCTGAAACTTTGTCCGTTCCGGTAATTTCATAATCTCATCTACCATCTGGTCAATGGTCTGATGCTTAATCTCCTTACCACACTTTGGACAATGAGGAATACCAATTCTTGCAAACAACAATCGAAAATAATCATAAATCTCCGTCACCGTACCCACAGTAGATCTTGGATTTCGGTTTGTAGACTTCTGGTCAATGGAAATCGCAGGAGACAAACCTTCAATACTTTCTACATGAGGCTTTTCCATCTGTCCCAAAAACATACGTGCATAGGAAGAAAGAGACTCCATGTAGCGTCTCTGCCCCTCTGCATAGATAGTATCAAAAGCCAGAGATGACTTTCCGGAACCGCTAAGTCCCGTTAATACTACAAACTCATCCCTTGGTATCTTTAAACTGATATTTTTTAAATTATGCTCTTTTGCACCACGAATGGTAATGTATTTTTTTCGTTCTATCTTATTCTCTTCCATACTAACCTCATTCCATCTCAAGCAACTGCTGCTTTAACTCTATCATTTGATCTCTTAGTTTTGCCGCTGCTTCGAAATTCAGTTCTGCCGCAGCCGTATGCATTTTCTTTGTAACAAGTTTTAATGCCTGTTCTAATTCTTTCTTTGACATAGATTCCGGATCTTTTTCCAAATCCATACTCTGTACTTCCACTTTCTTGGAAATACGGATAAGATCTCTGACTGCCTTTTTAATAGTGGTAGGTGTGATATTGTGCTCCTCATTGTATTTTTGTTGGATTTCACGTCTACGCTCTGTCTCTTTAATAGCATTTGTCATAGAATCTGTCCATTTGTCCGCGTACATAATAACATGTCCATCTGCGTTTCGGGCTGCTCTACCCACCGTCTGAATCAAAGAAGTCTCCGAACGCAAGAAACCTTCTTTATCTGCATCCAAAATAGCAACCAGTGTAATCTCCGGTATATCAAGACCTTCTCGCAAAAGATTGATACCTACCAACACATCAAACACATCCATACGCATATCCCTGATAATCTCATAACGTTCTAACGTATCAATATCAGAATGCAAGTATTTCACCCGAATTCCAATCTCTCTGAGGTAATCCGTCAAATCTTCTGCCATCTTCTTTGTCAAAGTAGTAACTAATACTTTATTATGTGCTTTTGTCTCTTTCTTAATCTCGCCAACCAAATCATCAATCTGTCCTGCCACCGGTCGTACATCAATCTTAGGATCCAATAATCCTGTAGGTCGGATAATCTGCTCCGCCCGCAACAACTCGTGTTCCTGTTCATAAACTGACGGAGTAGCGGAAACAAATAACATCTGATCAATCTTATCTTCAAACTCCGAAAAATTCAAAGGTCGGTTATCCAATGCCGATGGAAGACGAAAACCGTAATCCACCAATGTAGTCTTTCTGGAACGGTCGCCGGCATACATTCCTCGAACCTGCGGCACCGTAATGTGAGATTCATCCACAATGATGAGATAATCATCAGGGAAGAAATCCATCAGCGTGTAAGGTGGCTGTCCAGGTTTCAAACCTGTCAAATGTCTGGAATAATTTTCAATTCCTGAACAAAAACCTGTCTCACGAAGCATCTCAATATCAAATTGCGTTCTCTCTTTAATACGCTGGGCTTCCAACAACTTTCCTTCATGTTTAAACTTTTCCACCTGCTCCTTCATTTCTTCTTCAATTGCAACAAGTGCAGGTTCTAATTGATCTGCCCCCACTACATAATGAGAAGCAGGATATATATGTGCATGGGATAGTTCAAACTTAACATTTCCCGTCAACACATCAATCTCTGTCAAACGGTCAATTTCATCTCCAAAAAACTCCACGCGTATGGCTGTGTCTGTCTGATTTACCATAAAAATCTCCACCACGTCGCCTCTCACACGAAAAGTACCTCGCTTAAACTCAAGCTCTGCTCTGGTATACTGCATATCCACAAGTTTTCGTATCATATCGTCTCGTTCTTTTTCCATGCCCGGACGAAGTGACAACGTCATCTTCTGATAAAACTCCGGACTACCAAGTCCATAAATACAAGACACACTGGCAATGATAATCACATCTTTTCGCTCTGACAATGCCGCAGTTGCCGAATGTCTCAATTTATCAATCTCATCATTTACGGAAGAATCCTTCTCAATATACGTATCCGAAGAAGGCACATAAGCCTCCGGCTGATAATAATCATAATAAGATACAAAGTATTCCACTGCGTTTTCAGGGAAGAACTCCTTAAACTCCCCATATAACTGTGCAGCAAGAGTCTTATTATGTGCAATAATCAGTGTAGGTTTATCCATCTGTTCAATGACATTTGCCATGGTAAATGTCTTACCGGAACCAGTAACACCAAGCAAAGTTTCAAATTGATTTCCTTCTTTCAAACCCTTAACCAATTGTTCAATCGCTTCCGGCTGATCACCTGTAGGTGCAAATTCTGAAACTAACTTAAATTTTCCCATAGCAAAACCTCCCAACAAACCTGATATTCTCAAATCTTTTTATATTATAATACCACTGTTACTATTTGATACCCCACCAGTAACAATAATTACCAACTATTTTTTTAGTAATCTCCGCTCATTATAACACAGCCGGAATATAATGGCAACTTTTTTCGAACATTCGTTCTGAAGCAAAAAAATAGCCGGATTATTATTTCTTTAACAGTATAATAATCCGACTATTTCATGCTTTATTTTTCTTTCATCAATTTCTTCAACGCAGTCTCCGCCTGCTCATATTGATAATCTTCTTTATCTGTAGTCTTTAATTCCACTTCAATATCCGGTTCAATTCCGGTACCGTGGATATTCTTTCCGTTTGGCGTATAATACTTAGAAGTTGTAATCTTTATGGCTGTTCCATCAGAAAGAGGAATAACCGACTGCACAATTCCCTTTCCAAATGTTTTCGTTCCAACTAAAGTACCGATACCATAATCCTTTACTGCCCCAGAAAAAACTTCAGAGGCACTGGCTGTATTTCCGTTTACCAAAACTACAAGTGGCAAGTCAAAATAATCATCGGATGTCGATTTGTATTCTTCTCCTTTGCCATTCTTATCTTTAGTAGAAACTATCATTTTTCCCTTTGGAAGCATATAATCCAACATGTTTACCACACTGGTAAGCATTCCGCCACCATTGTTTCTAAGGTCAACGATTAAACCTTTCATATCCTTTTTCTTTAACTGATCCACAGCCTCAATAAACTGTTCATCTGTCAACTCATCAAAAGAGGATACAGCAATATAACCAATTCCATCCTTTTTCATGCTACTTGCCACCGATGGAATCTCTACTTTTTTACGCTCAATCTTTAATGTCTCGTATGCCATCTTTTCTTTGCTGTATATCTCTACTTCAACCTTTGTTCCTTCTTTCCCCTTCATTTTTGCCACAATAGAAGTCAAATCAACTTTAGAAATATCTTCCCCTGACACTTTTGTAATTACGTCGCCTTCCTTAAGTCCCGCTTCTTCTGAACCGCTACCTTTTATCACCCGAATAATCGTCACTAAACCACTTTCAGAATCCTGAGTAACAACAGCTCCGATTCCACAATAGGTTCCACTATTGTCCTGCATCAACTCATCATACTCTTCTTTTGTATAATAACAGGAATACGGATCACCCAAACTTTCCAACATACCCTTATATATTCCCTCTGCTTTATCCTCATCTGACACATCATCCAAATAATTCTCAGAAATATAATAATTCAAAGTATTCATCTTACTCAAAGTTTCACCGGCTTTTCCGCCAAGAGCACTATGATTTGCTCCAACATAAAAGCCAACCCCGTCAAACATTATGTTTAAAGCAACAATAATCACCAATTGGATTGCCAGTAAACAGGCACAGCCAATTCCAACACCTCTCCAATACTGTTTTTTCATACAATTTTCCTTCCTATCTCTTTATGGTTCTGGCAAAAAATTTTCCGGATTCATATAAGTACCATTTATAATAAACGAAATATGCAAATGTGCTCCGGTAGATATTCCTGTGGAACCAACAGCCGCAATTCGGTCTCCCTGCTTTACCTCATCTCCCACTTCAACATAAAGTCTTGAGCAATGCATATATGCAGTATAAACACCATTTCCGTGATTTATCATCACATAATTTCCTGCAGAATTTGAATAAGCTGCTGTTGTGACAGTTCCATCTGCTACTGCAAAAATAGAAGTTCCTGCCGGTGCTGCAATATCCAAACCTTTATGAAATGTACTTGCTCCCGCAGTTGGTGCCTTTCTCGGACCAAAATGCGATGAAATTCTTCCCGGCACAGACAAAGGCCAAATATAGGTTCCTGTCTCTCCTGATCCTTCCTTATCTGCCATTTCAAGAAGCAACTTCATAATCTTTTTTTCCTGTTTTGCAATTTCTTTTTCAAGTTCCTTTGCTGCGGCTTCATTGTTTGCAATTTGTTCTTCATATTTTTCGAGACGCTTTTTCTTATGTTTTTGCATTTTCTCTAAGCCTTCCTGCTCAACTTTTAATTCATCTTTCAAAGTCTGCAGTTCATCTTTTTTATCATTGGCTTCCTGTTGCTTTCTCTCCACTTCTTCTTTTGCCGCCTCATATTTATCATGCATATTTTTATCATACGATGCAATCTTATTGATATATTCTGCACGATTAATAAAATCATTCACATTTTTTGCACTTGCCAGCAACTCCACATATCCGGAAGATGAATTCTCATACATATATTTTATTCGTTTTTTCATAATATCATACTGANNATTTAACTCATCCATCTGCGTACTGACTTTTTCCAGTTTTTTATCCAGTTTGTCAATAGACTCTAGCAGTCCACTTTGATCATTTTGAAGTTCTGCCAGTTCTTCATTGATTTCATTTTGTCTTTCCGCCAGTCGCTGTCTTTCCTGTTCTGCATCTGATAATTCTCCTGCAAAAATACTGCCGGCAATATCAAAAACACTGCCAAACATCAAAATAATCAAAAAGAGAGATGCAACTTTTCTCCGAATTTTCATACAAAATCACTCTCCTACACATTTAAATGTTTCTTAACTGTAACCAAACTTCCAACCAGACCAATACCTACACCAAGTCCGATACACGCCGGCACGATTACCATAAATTCACTCTGTAAACTCAAAAAGCTGATCCAGTTTGTTAAAACCCCAAATTGGGAAGAAATCCAATTTAATACTCTATTATAAGTAATTAATAATACAAAAATCGGTATCAACGCACCAATCAATCCAATAGTGATTCCTTCTACTACAAATGGTCCCTGTACAAAAAAATCTGTGGCACCAATCATTCGCATGATGCGGATTTCTTCTCTTCGGACAGAAATTCCAACAATAATCGTATTTTGTATCAGGAATGTAGAAACTGTAAGCAAAATAATGATCAAAACAACAGAAACAATACCAATGACACGATTAAATGTAACTAAAGTTTTTACTGCTTCTTTTGAACTCTTTACTTTTCGCACTCCATCCATCTTTTCAATGGTTTTCACAACAGAATTCTGCTCAGACATATCTTTTACATATACCAGGTATGAATCCGAATCAGCTAATGGATTATCCTCTTCAAAAGTATCCACAAGTTCAGGCTGTGTCTCAAATATATCCTCTTTAAAGTTTTCCCATGCCTGCTCCGCTGATATATATTCCACTTTTTTTATCTTTTTGTTTTCTTTTAATTCCAGTGCAATTTCTGCTTTTTGGCTATCTTTTGTTCCCTCATCAAAAAAGACCGTGATAGCAACATTTCCCTCAATACTTTTCACAATGTATTGAATATTACTCACTAACGAATAACATAAACCAAACAAAAAAAGGCACGCTGTTATGGTACAAATAGATGTAATCGTAAACATCTTATTTCGTTTTAAATTGATAATTCCTTGCTTAATACTATAAAAAAATGTATGTATTCCTTCCATAATATCCGATAATCTCCTTCACAAATTCAAATTCAAGACTCCCTCGTACCATGTACAAGAGTCAGATGCCAGCTGTGTTTTTTATTCACTTCAAAACACACCGGTTACAGAATTATTCTATTCCATATTAAATCTGGTTTCTGAAGCTGCTAAACTTTCTGTATACTGTCCCTGTTCAACATCACTAAACATCTCACCATCTTTTATTGTAACAACACGTTTTTGCATCATATCAACAATTTCTCTATCATGAGTTACAACTATAACCGTAGTTCCCTGACGATTGATATTTTCTAATAACTGCATGATTTCCATAGATGTTTTAGGATCCAAATTTCCTGTAGGCTCGTCTGCAATCAATAATGGTACTTGATTTACAATAGCTCTTGCCAATGCTACTCTTTGCTGTTCACCACCGGATAATTCTTTCGGAAATGCTTTCTTCTTTTCTTCCAATCCAACTAATGCTAACACTTTACTAACATTTCTTCCAATCAGACGATGCGGCATAGAAATAACTCTCTGCGCAAATGCCACATTTTCAAATACGTTTCTATCTTTCAACAATCGAAAGTCCTGAAAAACTACACCGATACGTCTTCTGTGGGTAGCAACATCTTTATGTTTCAAATTAGTGATATTCTTTCCATTTACCACTACTTTTCCACTACTAGGTTCTACCTCTCTAAGTAACAGTTTTATAAATGTTGACTTACCGGAGCCACTGGCACCAACCACAAATACAAATTCTCCCTTGTAAATATCAATACTAAAATTTTTCAACGCTTTACTTCCTGTTGGATATGTAACACTTACGTTACTTAGCGAAACAATCTTTGCACTTTTTTCTTCCACGATACGCTTCCTCCAATTTTAAAAACCGCCATCAATTTCTTGATGACGGTTTCATATTAATACTCTAATGTTTCCATATATTTCATATACTTCACTACCATCAATGCAATCTTAAATGTAATGGCATCCTCAAACACTCTCAAATCCAAATTCGTGCTCTTTTGAAGTTTATCCAAACGATAAACTAAGGTATTTCGATGAATATATAACTGTCTTGAAGTCTCTGACACATTTAAACTATTTTCAAAGAACTTGTTGATGGTTGCCAATGTTTCTTCATCAAAATCATCCGGTGATTTTGAATCAAAAATTTCTTTGATAAACATTTTGCAAAGCGGCATCGGTAACTGGTAAATCAAACGACCAATTCCTAAATTACCATATGCAACAATATCTCTTTCTGCATAGAAAATCTTTCCAACATCTAAAGCCATCTTAGCTTCTTTGTATGATCTAGATACATCCTTGATTTCATTTACCACAGTACCGTAAGCAATCTGAACTTTCTCCATCGCTTCGGTATTTAACATATCAAGAATCATCTTCGCTGTCTTATCCATATCCTCGTAACTCTCGTTTTCTCTCACTTCTTTTACAAGAATAATATTCTTTTCATCAACAGCAGTAATAAAATCCTGTGATTTTCCTGTAAATAATCCTCTTACGGTTTCAAGTGCATTACTGTCTTTTTCCGTCTTTGTCTCAATAAGAAATACAACACGTCTGACATCTGTCTCGATATGTAATTTCTTTGCACGGTTATAAATATCAACTAACAATAAGTTATCAAGCAATAAATTCTTGATAAAATTATCCTTATCGTAACGTTCTTTATAAGCTACCAGTAAATTCTGTATCTGGAAAGATGCAATCTTTCCAATCATATAAACATCATCACTGTCACCTTTTACTAATATTACATATTCCAATTGATTCTCATCAAATACTTTAAAAAACTGATATCCTTGTAACACCTGGCTATCTGCAGGCGAATCAACAAAAGTCAAAACTGCTTCTTCATATTCCTCAGCATCATTAAAAGTAGATGCTAAAGGTTTTCCTTCTGTATCCATAATACAAATATCTATACGCGTGATTCCTTTTAAACCTTCAATGGTACTCTGAAGTATCTGGTTTGATATCATACAATCACTCCTCCATTATTTTTCCTATCAAAGGACTTATCTTATCACTGTTTCACAACTTTCCCCAAAACAGTAATCTTATCTTTTTCATTCTAACACTTTTTTCGTCAAAAGTAAATAAAAATCCTATGAATATTTTTTATTTTTTTGTTAATTCATGCAAAACATGTATTCTTCCTAGTCAAGTGTGACAAGATTCTTCAAAATAACTTAGATAATTTTACGACAAATTGAAATAATATNNAAAACAGGACATACAAGTCAAAACCTATATGTCCTGTCAAAAATATCATATTATATTATCATTCTTCCATAAAGAAACTGAAGCTCACATTAGTTAGCGATTACTTCTTCTGTCTTCTTATCAAATAAATGAATCTTACTTAAATCGAATGCAAGCTTGATTGTATCTCCAGGTCTTGCAGTTGTACGTGGGTTAACACGAACACACATATCAAACTTATCAAGAGTGAAGTATAAGAATACTTCAGCACCAAGCATTTCGTATACTTTGATTGTTGCATCTACAACACTGTCTGGTGAAGTATTGATGAATACTTCCTCATCCTTAATATCCTCTGGACGAATACCAAGAACGATTGTCTGACCTTCATATCCATTTGCAATCAATGCCTTAGCCTTAGCTTCAGGAACTTTGATAGAGTTGTTACCAAACTTCAATGTAACATCTGATCCGTTGCTTTCAACAACAGCATCGATAAAGTTCATCTGAGGTGAACCAATAAATCCAGCTACGAATAAGTTCTTTGGTTTCTGATACAAATCGATTGGTGAATCCACCTGCTGAACAATACCATCTCTCATAACAACGATTCTTGTTCCCAATGTCAAAGCCTCTGTCTGGTCATGAGTTACGTAAATGATAGTTGTTCCTAATTTCTGATGCAATTTTGAAATCTCAATACGCATCTGTACACGAAGCTTAGCATCCAAGTTTGATAAAGGCTCATCCATAAGGAATACCTTTGGATTACGAACGATAGCACGTCCCATGGCAACACGCTGTCTCTGTCCACCTGATAAAGCCTTTGGCTTACGGTCTAACAAATGCTCAATATCAAGGCTCTTTGCGGCATCATGAACTAATTTATCAATTTCAGCCTTTGGTACATTTCTTAATTTCAAACCAAAAGCGATATTATCATAGATTGACATATGTGGGTACAATGCGTAGTTCTGGAATACCATCGCAATATCTCTATCCTTTGGTTCCACGTCGTTAACTAACTTATCCCCGATCCATAATTCTCCCGAAGAAATATCTTCAAGACCTGCAATCATACGAAGTGTTGTTGATTTTCCGCATCCTGATGGTCCTACGAAAATAATAAATTCCTTATCCTCAATTTCCAAGTTGAAGTTTTTAACTGCAACAAATCCATTATCATAGACTTTGTTGATGTTTTTTAATGATAAACTTGCCATTCTCATGTCCTCCTAATTATCCATGTTACTTAACGTACTTAACTATGATACACTAATTTAATATGTTTAACCATATTTTAATTAAACAAATAATTTTTACCTCTTTTGTGCACTTTGCACATACATCCAAATATTCCGCAATCCTCATTTCCATTCTTTTCCTTTTCTTTGCGTATTTTATTTATTTTGCATAATTTTCTGTGTCATTTCTATTTAGTTTATTAACTATTTTTTTCATTTTTATTTAATCCATATAGATAGTTTTCACAAAAAATTATCCATCAAGAAATATTCACCTTCATACATTGTGCTAACAGCTGATTTTAAAGTAAACCCACTTTTACCTATAGAACAAAGAGTTTTGCTTGCAAAACAAAAAGAGACAGTCCAAACACTGCCTCTTTCAACTTCTACACATCATTTTGTTCACGTTCCTTTACTTGCAACTCTTTCATGTAATTATCATAATCCATGTGAAAGTTTTTCATCTGCAACCGTTCTGAAAACATTTCCTTAAAAATCAAATAGAGATTATACAACTTGGAACGTTTTTTTTCTCTTGTTTCTTCTTCAAACTCCTGTATCACATTTTCAACTAATACATTTGCACCTATAAACAATTGACTATTGATTTTTTGCAAATTATTCAAAAGCCAGTCTTCCTGTTTTCCTGGCTCTATCGCAGTAATAACTGCATCTGGACACAAAGAATTCATATCATTTTGTAATTGTGCATCTTCTATTTTTTCGTCTATAACATAGCTACCTACAATATTTAACTCACTGTAATTCACTTTACAATATGCCAGAAAATTCATACATTTATCATACTGATCACCTATCAGGTATAAGGAAAGTCTATGTTTTTCCATGTATTCAAGCAAATCATTTAGACATCCTGAACCGGATATATACTCCTGTTCTTGTTCATCTCCATAATCTTTTAATTCCAAAATGTTTTTTTCTCCAGGAAATAAATATTCAAAATCGCCTATCATACTAAAATATTCTTCATTTTTCATAGCATATTCAAGCATCTTAACAGATAAAAACAACATTGATACTCTCTTTTCCTCTGAAAAATATTGCTCTATTAACTTGTCATATTCCTCTCTATGCATCAAATGTACATTGTAATTTAAAATCCTTACATTGTCCCCCATGTACATCACCCCAATTCTCTGTTAATGAAAGCTCACATCTATTGCGGATTATCAAAGATATAGTTTCCCCTATCAAGCATTTTAACATACGAAACAAATGTTACAGTTACAAAACCTTTAAATCTCTGTTTCGTTATTGTAAACTTATTCTTTCTATCAACATCAGCCATTTATATCGCCATCATTTTCCCCCAAGATAATACAAATATCTACACCTTGTTCCAAATTACCAACTTCCACACAGGCGTCATTAAAATAATTCAATAAATCCTGGCCACAACTTTCTTCAGATACCACAATCTTTGTCTGCTGCAATACCTTTCCTCCATAATTTCCAATTCGTGTAATATTAAAGCCTTCACTTTCTAATTTATCCTGATAAGCCGATGCTAGCCCGTTGATTTTTGTACTATTTAAGACAACAATATTCATTCCTACCGATGACGTTCCCTTTCCATCGTCAACATACTGTGAATTCTCGCCTCCCTGACTATTGATTATCTTATTCAACATGGAATTTGTTTCTTCCACGGCAACAACAAAAGACGAATCCATTTTTTCTCCACATACAATTGAATAAAATACCATCTCCGGAACGCATTCCAAATACGTATCAATATACAAATCTTTATCTTTTCGTGCCAGATTTGTGCTCACTTTATCATAATATTTATCAAAAAAAACTTCATATTCTTCTTTGCTTTTTAATGCTACCATTTCATTTTCATAGCTTGTTGTCCATTTTTGTATACCGTTAGTCTTATCCATGGCAAACATTTCTTTGTATACTTCCATATTAATCTTCGTATAATAACTCATCTTGATATCCAGTGCATCCTCCAACAATAATTGGATACACTGACATAAATTTTCCGCTTTAAAATATTTATGCACCTGATTCAGTCGAATAATCTGAGGAATTTCGTTATTTACAGTTGCCAATTTTTTATACAGTTCATAAGACATGGTATACTCCATATTACTTGGCACCGTAATGTAATTTATACTTTTCGCATCTTTATTCACAATCTCAATTACGATTCGGTTTACTTTCCCACTTTCCGCATCCACACCTAATATCAAATTTTTCGAAACATTCTCCGCTAATCCATCTGCATTTAAATCCTGAAAATACTTTGTCAAACTCTCTGTTGCTTCAAGATTTCCATAATTCATATAATAATGGAATGATAATTTGTAACTTCCAAATGCCAACAACACAAAAATGCTCACAAAAATAAGGGAGGATATAAATTTTCTCATAAAAACATCCCCTACCGACTTCTTTTTCACGATGCAGTCACACTCCTTCAATTCATTTATATTATAATCCACATAAAATACTCTAAATAATTCAAAACGAACCATATTAGTATAACAGATACCCTTTTCTGTCGCAAGCGCAACTGTCTATTCTTCTTTCACCTACAAAATTGAGAAGTGCTCACAGTCTTTCGCAATGGATTTACATTTACTGTAACCATACTCCTACTATTAAACATTAAAATTCCCACAATTCTTACGTTACATTTTTTTATGCAAGTGGTATAATAGGATTGAAGAAAAAGACATTTCATCATAGTCAGGGGGTATATCTTATGAATCGAAAAACAGCGTTAATTACCGGTTCATCAAGAGGAATCGGAAAAGCAATTGCAGTAAAATATGCAAAAAAGGGATACAATATAGTGATTAATTGTTTAAAAAATGAGCAGCTTTTAGAAAACGTAAAAAAGGAAATCGAAAGTTATCAGGTTCCTTGTATTTCATTTGTTGGAGATATTGGCGATTTTTCTGTTGCTGAGCATATGTTTTCCGAAACAAAAAAAATGTTTGGCTCTGTGGATGTACTCGTAAACAACGCAGGAATTTCCCACATTGGTCTCCTTACTGATATGACACCGGAAAAATGGGACCATATCATTTCCAATAACCTTACTTCGGTATTTAACTGTTGCAAACTGGCTGTACCGGATATGGTAAATCAGAAAAAGGGGAAAATCGTCAACATTTCATCTGTCTGGGGCAATGTAGGTGCTTCCTGTGAAGTAGCATATTCCACCACAAAAGGTGGTATCAATGCATTTACCAAAGCCCTTGCAAAGGAACTTGCACCAAGTAATATTCAGGTCAACGCCATTGCCTGTGGTGCCATTGATACAGAAATGAATCAATTTTTAACCGACGAGGAGCTTATGTCTTTAGTAGAAGAAATTCCAGCCGGAAGATTAGGTTCCGCTGAAGAAGTGGCTGATTTGGTTTACGCCATCACCCACAAAAACTTATATCTGACAGGACAGATTATCAGTCTTGACGGTGGATGGATTTAACATCCAACACATAAATTTCAGGAAACGATTAAGCAAGGAGAAAAAATGAAAGAATTAACTACCAAAAACATGATTGACAGCTGCTACGAAATATGCCAGCTGTTAGAGCAAAGCAAAGGGAGTACAGGCTCTAAAATTTCACTAAAAGATATGCTTCGTATCGAATTTTTAAAATTTGCAGGTTTTTTAACAGAATTAGACGGTGTAATCGACGAAGCCGAATTAAATTGCATACAGGAACACCTTAATTTCAACATGACACCGGATGCATTAAAAAACTTTAAAACAAACGAGGGATTAAACGATAGTTTTTCAAAAACCATTCCTCAGATACTGAAACATTTCGTTTTGGCAGATGCAAAAAAAACTTTGACAAATGATCCATACCAGAACCAAAAAGCACAATATTTAGTAGATACATATCGTCAATTTGGACAAACTCTGATTTCATGCCACGGAACAGGTCAAGTGGATGATATATGCGTCAAGCATTTGACAGACTATGTTTCCAACATGGAAAATTTCTTGAAAGAATATGGAGTTTGGAAGACTACTTCAGAAAAATTCTACAAAATTGCAGAAGCACCAGTCGCACCTTCCATCGATATAACGGATGAAGAAAGTGTAGATGAAATATTAGAAGAATTAAATCAATTGGTGGGACTTCATCAGGTAAAAGAAGAAATCAACCGTCTGGTTAATCTTGTGAGAGTTCAAAAACTTCGTGCAGAACGTGGTTTTAACAACTCCACCCCTTCCAAACATATGGTATTTTCCGGCAACCCGGGAACCGGAAGGACAACCGTTGCCAGAATGCTCGGTAAGATTTACAAAAGCCTTGGGGTATTGCCAACAGGACAATTGGTAGAAGTTGACCGTTCCAATCTGGTAAGTGGCTATATCGGACAGACTGCCACCAAAACAAACGAAATGATAGAAAAGGCTTTAGGCGGAATTCTTTTCATTGATGAGGCTTATTCATTAACCGTAAATAAAGGAGAAAATGATTTTGGTCAGGAAGCTGTGGATACATTATTAAAATCGATGGAAGACCATAGGGACAATCTTTTGGTTGTTGTTGCCGGATACCCGGAACCAATGGAAGAGTTTTTATCTTCAAATCCGGGACTCAAATCACGTTTCAACCACTTTATCATGTTCGAAAATTACACAGCACAGGAACAATTAGAAATTTTGGAATCCCAGTGTAAACGACAGGAATATCATCTTTCAGGCGCTGCCAAAGAAGCCGCTCTGGCTTATTTTGAAAAGCGTACTGAAAATCCACCGGAAAACTTTGCAAATGCCAGAGATGTGCGAAATTTCCTAGAAATCGCCATTTCCAATCATGCAAACCGTATTATTTCTTTAGAAGAAACCAATGACGAAATTTTAACATGCATTGAAAAAGAAGATTTACCAATTGAAGAAGTATCATAGGAATAGGAAGTTGCATCGCAATTTCCTATTACACAAAAAAGGATGCGGCGTTTTCGCCACATCCTTTTTATTCTTAAATATTTATATTTTCTAACTGTTTCTTCTGTGCTGCCGCAATCATGTCTCTTTCCTGTTTTTCCTGTATTGCCTGATCCAGTGGCTCATTCAACTTCTTTTCCTCACTCTTTTTTGCCTCTTCAACCTTCTGTGTCTTATCCGAATGATCCTGATGTACATAAGAAGCATCTACTCCGGTCTTACTAATCTCCAATACAACACCGTCAGATGAAGCTTTCTTTGCTTTTTCATCCATATCCTGCATCAATGACTGTTGTTCATTATGTTCAATCTCTTTGGCTTTTGCATCACTCATTGTAGATGCCACCTGTTCCAAACGATTATCGCCTATCATTATATGCATAATCATCACCCCTTTGCACACGAAATCTGATACAACTACCCCAATCGTTCTATCTATTACGTTGATTATATCATATTTTCCAATTTTATACAACTGTTTAACCATGAACAAAATGACAGTTTTTTCCAATCAAATTTTACAATTTCTACAATTATTTATTCTCATTTTTCATCCATTACCAAAAACCATGAATGAAAGTAGGGTTACATGAATAGACTTTCCGTATTCCCAGTCTACAACTGATATTCTTTTGCTAATTTTTCAAAAGCAGGCAAAGAATTCACAATCTGCTCTGTCTTCACACAATAAGAAATTCTTACATATCCCGGACATCCAAAATCATCTCCCGGAACTAACAACAATTCATATTTCTTCGCCTTTTCACAAAATACTCCGGCATCCTCAGGAGTCTTCATAAACAGATAAAAAGCTCCATCCGGTCTTACACACTGAAAACCGTATTTTGTAAGGGAAGAATACAAAAGATCTCTGTTTCTCTTATATTCAGAAATATCTGAAGTCTGACCGATACATCTTGCTGCAACTCTCTGGAACAGACTAGGCGCACACACAAAACCAAGTGCACGTCCCGCACCACAAACTGCTGCATACATATCGCGGTCGTTCTTCATCTTGTTCGATACAACGATATATCCGATACGCTCTCCCGGCAATGATAATGATTTACTGAAAGAATATCCAACCAATGTATTGTCATAATAATTCAGAAGATATGGCACCTTAATATCATCATATACCAACTCACGATAAGGTTCATCTGTGATAAGATAAATCTCATGTCCGTACTCTTTTTGTTTCTTCTCAAGAATCCCACAAATGTTTTTAATGGTTTCTTCCGACAAAACTACACCAGATGGGTTGTTTGGAGAATTCAAAATCAAAGCTTTTGTATTTGGTGTAATTGCAGTTTCCAGACTTTCCGGTTCCACCTGAAAATCTCCTTCTCTGGATGCAACTTCCACAAGTTTAGCTCCACACGCCTGTACAAAAACGCGATATTCTGGGAAATATGGTGTAAATGTAATAAATTCATCTCCTGGACAAGCCATAGCTTTGATACTGATAATTAGTGATGCTGCAGCACCAACAGTCATATAAATATCATCCGCATTTACACTTGTTCCATGCTCTTTATTAATATAATCAGCAATAGTCTGACGAACCGAAAAATCTCCAGGTGCTGAAGTATAGCCGTGAATAGCCGTAGAATCCATCTCATCTAAAATATCACGAATTGCCTGATTTACACTTTCCGGTGCCGGTACGCTTGGATTTCCCAAACTAAAATCAAACACCTTGTCTGCACCAATTTCCTGTTTTCTCTTATTCCCATACTCAAAAATCTCTCGTATCACTGAACGAGTTTTCCCAAGCGCCATCATCTGTTCTGATAACATATTATTTCCTTCTTTCTAATACATTAAAATATTGATATTTGCTCACTCTTATGAAAGATTTCGCTAAGCGTGCTACTCTTTTTTCGCTCCCAATCTTATTCCGCAGTCTGAGTAACTGTCAATGTCTTTCCATCACATTCCACATCTACCTGTCCATCTTCTGTCAGGTAAACTTTTGCTCCCACGCCCTCTAACGCTGTCAAAACACTGCCATCCGGAACATTTTTCGCAGAACATGTAATTACAGCATACTCAGGCAAAGACTTCTTTAAAAAGCTTGTTGTATAATCATCTTCCCTTCCATGGTGAGGAACTTTAAGGAAATCAACATCGGGATTTATCTGTTTTGGAATTTCCTGAAGTCTTTCATTACATGCATCTCCGGCAAACAACAATCTGTTTGTGCCGTGTTTTACTAAAGTAACCAATGAAAACTCATTGTCCGTCTCTTCATCCTCGAATTTATTGTTTACTTCCTTATACTTTTCTTTCATTGCAGGATAGATTTCAAAGAGGACATCATCCACGGTAAGAGATACTTTTTCCTTTACATAAGTAAACTGAAGTCCACTCTCTGTCATTTGTTCAACAGTCTTTGTATAATCGCTGGATTCCGCCTCATATTCCGGTGCGTAGACTGTATCAATGGTAATTCCTTTTTTCAGTAAATTTCTAAGTCCACCAATATGATCCTTGTCATAATGAGAAATCTCTACAAAATCCAAATGGGTGATACCACGAGCCTCCAAAACTTTTCGAATGTGCTTTCCATTGTTTTTCTCTGCAGTATCAATCATAAAATTTTTAGTTTCTGTCTGAAACAAAATACAATCCGCTTTTCCTACATCAAGCACACTAACCTTCAATGAGCCTGTCACTTCCGGAGCCGGTGCCTCCTCAATGGTAGTTTCTTTCGTACATCCTGTCAATAACAATGCCCCGGACATTGCCACTGCTAATAATTTTCTTCCGAATTTTTCTTTCTTCAAATCAAACATCTCCTCTCTCTTTTTCTTTTATGTTCTCTCTGCATTATTTTATACAAGAACTACAAGTGAACTTTTTCATTTTATCAATTCTTTTGAAAACGCCTCATAATCCTGCATCGTCGTACAATTTGGTGCATAATCCAGCAAGAGTTTTTTCTTTGTTTGAGCTTCCTTTGTCTTTACACATTCACGAATATAGGTCTTAAACAATTTTGTCCCCATCTCTGCTGCGATTTGTTCAAGTTCCGCCTGCACCTGTTTTTCCAAATTAGATCTTCCTGCAAACTTTACAAGTAAAAGTCCTGCTATTTTAAGTCCCGGATTTTGTCTTCTTTGCACTGCCTTAATGGTATCGCAAAGCTGACGCAATCCTTGCATAGAATAGGCATCTGCCGTCACAGGAATTATCACCTCATTGGCAGCAATAAGACAGTTATACAAAATCACATTGAGGGATGGGGCCGTGTCGATTACGATATATTTATAACCGTCCAACTCATCCACTGCATCTTTTAAGCGGTACAACCCTTCCACATCTCCATCCAGCATCTTCTCTGCTTTTGAAAGCAATGGATCGGATGCAACAATATCTCCATTTGGCATTTTCTGAACCGCATCCTCTAATGGAAGTCGCTCTGCATCTACCATAACATCATATAACGTCGCCTGATCTTCAATCTTTGCCTCAAAAGTAGCCGTGCTGTTACACTGAGGATCCGCGTCAATCAGCAATGTTTTTCCTTTTTTATTTAATATACCGGCAAGCGTTGTTGCCGTAGTTGTCTTTCCAATTCCACCCTTTTGATTTGCCACTACAAACGTTATTGCCATTCCCTTATCTCCTTTTTCTTTTGTTCATCCTTAACATAAAAAACTAATACTAAAAAGCTATCTGCCCACTGATTTCTTTATTTACCACATAAAACACTGCATGTTCTTCTGGTTTAACATACACGTCAAGTGACTGGATATCTCCATCTTCCACGCCCTTCGTACTAATTTCATTTTTTATCAGATTTAACAAATTTTCCTGGGAACGTTCTCTTCCCTGATATTGGATTACAAAATTTTTCTTTGCACTGGCAAAACCGCCCATCTTCTGTTGTGCTCTTTGTACACTACATTTTCTAGCCATCTTTTTACTCCCTTCATTTATAAAAAGTCTCCGAGAAACCATTTTTACTCCACTCAATTATCCATTATATCATTATATCTTATATGCCACAAGAAAAAAGGACGATTCTTTCGAACCGTCCTTTTTTAGACATACTCAAACTTTCTAAAACAGCATCAAAAAGTCCTGCACTACCTGACGTCCCTCCTCAAAAGATACATTTTCTACCGCAACTTTCAAGTCAGTCATTACTCGGTCGAAGGTGTCATCATACGAATATTTTTCCAATTCACTGATCATTTTTTCCACCTTATCAATATCAAATTCTTCCAAAGCAATTAAGACATCATTTAATTTTTCTACAAGTTCATTTTTCGAAATAATTTTCTTAGACACCTTTCCTCGTTCTTTCATGAAAGGTTCCAAAATTCCCTTGTACTGTTTAAAATTATCCAAAAGTGTTTCCGTCTGATTTGCAATTACATTTAAGTCTTTATCTTTTCCTGCTTTCTCCAACTGTTCTGAAATACCAATCAATTTCTTTGCACCGATTAATTTTGCAGAACTCTTGAGCGTATGGACTTCAATTACATAGTTCTTGATATCACCATGCTTTGCGTATCGTTTAATCATTTCAGCTCTACTGTCTATGGTCTGATAAAACAGCTCAGCAAATCGCCAAAACATCTCAACACTTCCGGAATTACTTAATGCTTCATCCGTATCAATGTCCTGAATGAGTGGCAATCCATTTTTCTGAAGCATTCTCTCTGTATTTTTTTCGCTTCTCTTAATCTCTTCTTTTGCAACCAGCCATTTTTTCAAAATGTCAATCATCTTCGGTAATTCAATTGGTTTAGAAACAAAATCATCCATGCCTTCTTTGATAAACATTTCCTTCACACCATTTACAGCATTTGCTGTAAGGGCAATAATCGGTAATTCCCTGTATTTTTGTCCAGGAAGTGCACGAATTCTTTTTGTTGCCTCAATACCATCCATTTCTGGCATCATGTGATCCATCAGCACAAGGTCATAATCATTTTCCTGTACTAATTCGATAGCCTCCTTACCACTGGATGCCGTATCAATTTTCATCTTAAGTGGTTTTAGAAGTCCCACTGCCACCTGACGATTCATCAGATTATCATCCACAATAAGCAATTTTGCGTCCGGCATTTCAAATTTGAAATCCTGTTTTGCTTCAGCCTTTTGAACCTCCGGAGCTTCATCCGCAAGCACAGTCTGTGGAATAGAAAATGAAAATGTACTTCCCTTTCCATATTCACTCTCCACCGTAAGCTCACCATTCATAAGCTCCACCATTTCCTTTGTAATGGCAAGTCCTAATCCTGTACCTTCTATCTTACGGTTTCGTGCTTCATCTACCTGTTGGAAAGAGTGGAACAACTTATCAATATCTTCCTCTCTGATACCAATTCCCGTATCTCGAATACTGATTTTTAACATAATCTGATCCTGGCTACGTTTTTCATAATCCACCCAGATACCAACGGAACCGCGTTCTGTAAATTTAATGGCATTGTTCGCTAAGTTAATGATCATCTGCCTAATTCTTACATCATCACCGATAAGGAATTTTGGTATCTTATGATTAATCATAAAGCGTAACTGTATGCTTTTTTCTCCTATTCTCGTAACAAGAATATTTTCTACGTCCGTCAATAACAAATTAAGGTCATATGCATTTTCACGAATTTCCATATTTCCAGATTCAATCTTTGAGAAGTCAAGAATATCGTTAATAATGGCAAGAAGGTTTTTCTCCGCATAATGCATCTGTTTTAAGTAAACCCTCTGTTCCTTTGACATTTCTTCTCTAAGCACAATCTCCGTCATACCGATAATGGCATTTAACGGCGTTCTGATCTCATGACTCATATTGGCAAGGAAGGTTGATTTTGCAACATTTGCCTGCTCTGCCTGTTCCTTAATCTTACGCATTTCTTCCATCTGCTCACGCAACCGTTCATTCGCTTCAACAACCTCATTTTGCATTTCTGTACGGATAACTGCACCTGTAATCTGTCCAAACATATAGCTAAAGATTTCCAAATCCTCACTATCCAAAATGGTTCGTTCCTGATTATAAACCCAGCTGTCCCGCATAACAATATAGGTAATATATACGCTTACCATTTCTTCCTTTTCCATAATTGGAACAGCAATCATCGAAAATACGCGAGCCTTTTCAAACACAGTATTTATCTTTTGGTATTCATCCTGTCTAGTTCCGTCTTTTGACAAAACAATTCCACAAGGATGTTCCTTGAAATAAGATACTATTTGATCAATTTCATCCTGTTTTACCTCAAAATCCAAATCAGAATATAATACATTATTATTTCCATTTTTACAACGAATCGCAAAAACTCGATCTACAAAATAGTTACTTTCAAATACTGGAAAGATTTTCTCTACACAACTCTGAATTCCATTTCCCATTTGGTTAAGCATTCTTTGAAGGAGTGTAAAAAAGCGGATGGTACGAACCATTCCCAGCATCTGTCCCTCTTCTCCGACAATACGCACCTTTTCAAGAATTTCCTGTTGGGAAATATTTTCCAATGGCATCGGTGCTAACTTGTGACGGCTGCTTTCGTCCATTTTTCCCAAAGCAACCAACATACGTTCTTCGCAATTAACAAACTTCTTTTCTTTGCAAAAATCAATGGTTTCCATCAATCTCATTTTTGCCAGTTTTTCATTACCTAATCCCCGCATAGCTTTGGCATATTCGATGGTATAGTCAGGTATGGTCAAAAACTTAGAACCGGTAGAACGATTCATATAGAATTCTGCTGAAACTAATGCTACTGCTGCATTTTTATACTCTTTTTTATCGTTAAAAACCATTCCTTCAAGCAAATAATACAAAAACATACTATCATCACAATATCTTTGCTCTCTCTCATCTTCTTTTCCAAGTATATGTCCTAAGTACTGTTTCGCCCTGCTATGATATAAATTTGCCTGGGATATGCTTCCTCTCCGATAACAAGCAAGAGCAATCAATCCAAATAACTTTGACATATTACATACACGTATAGTACTCATTCGAAGTATCCGAAGAATGTTTGCTGCAAGAAGCATATGTTCGCTACCATTTTCATAATCTTCGGCAAAAATACAGTTCATACCCATGTTATACAATGACTCAATTACATCATCCGCATTTCCGTAATCACTAAAGATAATCAAAGCTTTATTGTAGTATTTATGTGCTTCCTCACATCGTTCCATACCACAATTACTGTATCCAATACCGTTGTATATTCCTGCTTCCTGTAACACATCACCTGTTTTTTTTGCCAGACTTAAAGCTTTATTGTAAAAGTAAATACAAACATCAAAATAACCATGTATAGATGCCAGCATGATATTTTTACGATAGCACTCATGTACAAACTGATAATTTTTCAATCTGAGTCCGATTTCTATGGCTTTATTTACATGAGTTATCCTTTTTTCAATGCCATCTGTAGTTTGGAAATTGTGATAATCACTATCATAACAATACAAATATACATGGGCTAGATGGTTCCACCATCCCAGTTCCTCCATCCAATCAAGCAACCCTTGTGACACTTCATAATCCTGATCTGAAATCCACAAATCTTTCCATCCCGAATAAGAAGCCATAATATCTAACAATTCATAGGCATACATCATTCGTTTATCATTGGTTTCAGAAACCATGGCACGCAACCTATCCAGATATTCTTTCATCTGCACAACATTTCCACTATACAAATGTGCCATAACGCGCAGATACATATTATTCCATCTCTTAAAAAAGCAATCCGGTTCCACATTTGCCACATACTTATCCATCTGATCAAGCAATGCCAAAGCGTAAGAATACTCTCCCAAAACAAAAAACAAATTCACATATAGCGTAATCAAATCATAGTTTTCTTCAGTTTTTTCATAGGATCCATCCACCTCACGATAATCCAAAATGGATTTTAAATAATACTTTGCAGTTTCATAATCCTGCATCTCTACTAAATTACTAAGACGCTTCAAATTTGGTTTTTCCAAAAAGTTTTCAACGGTAACTGTCTGCTGTTCATTTTCCACATAGGAATGCTCAATAACTTCCTGCTCATTACAAAAACGTTCAAAACGATTTAATGCTGCAGCCGCAAATTTCATTGGTTCACAAACAACGTCCATAATTGCAAAAATCTTGAGTTTAATATCCTCTTTCTTTACAAGCTCCTCAATTACTTGAAATGTAGAGCAAGACGCCATAGAAATATTATCCAATATAATGGTAAATGGACTCTTCTCACACATACACTCAATAATATTTGCAACCGCTTCTTGAAATAACTTCTTTTCAAAATCTACTTCACCAAATATAACATGTTCTGAACGTACTGCTTTTCCACTAATGATATAGCTCTTGATCATTTTTCTGTGCAAAGGATATACCTGTGCCTGTTCCAGTAAAAAATCCAAATCGCTATCCTTTCCTCCGTAATGTGACCAGCCGGACGCAATTACATCAAGGAATGGCTCATAAGGACTAAGGATTGTACCCTGTGTAAATTTATGATAATACATCATATGCCCGTACTCACCAAGGTTTAAATCCTTCATATCCTCCGCTTTCAAAAATAAATTATGATTATGCTTTAATAACAATATTTTTTTCGGCGTCTGAATATTTCGTTCCGTGTACTCCCGAAAATATTGGTTACTTCTTCCGTTCATAAGCATTCCCCCAAATACTTCTATCTAGTCTCTTTCTCCCTGTTTATCTCAAAAATCACTATCAATCCTTTTGCCCCGAAATCATATACTTCTGTTTCTTTCTGTACCTGTATATATTCTCACGAGCGTTTAGCTTGGCACTTTTCCCCTTACATTTTATCTAATGTACACAATCTTCTACTTTTCATTATACCCTTTTTCTTACATTTTTGCAATTTATTTCCATTTTCAAACTATTCTAATTCCACCCTACCACACTCAAGCCAGCTACATTCATGAACCACCCACAACTGGCTGCATAAAATATGACGAATCTCTTTACCCGTGCTAAACCACGGCACAAAAGACAATGACTTTTGCTGCCAAATCATTACTTACACACCTTTAAAATATCTACGGTATGGGCGGCAGCCCCTATCATATCCTGCCGTTCTGCAATACTTAACACATACTTGATAAAAATCTCATAACTTTCCTCATCCAAGGCGTTTACTTCCCGTCTCATATAATTTGCCGGTCCGTCCGGTGTAATGATTTTTATACGTTCTACGGACACTTCTTTATTTACTTCATCAATATCTTCGATTCTCACATAATCGTACAATTCCTCTGGATTAGAAGCAATATGAAAATCTTCCGCTAACATTTTTGTTTCCACACTTTCTTTTAAATGATTTTCCCTCACGCCATAAATCATGACACCGTAATCATTCATCACATATGCCACCAGAATAATACCGCCCTTTTTCGTCACCCGGACTGCTTCACTCAAGGCTTTTACTTTTTCTTCTTTTCCGTGCAAATGATACATTGGTCCAAATACAAGGGTTAAATCAAAACTGTCGTCCTTAAAACGCTTTAGTTTTCTGGCGTCTCCCTGATAGGCTTTTACTGAACTGCCTTTTTGCTTTAAAATTCCTAAATTGTACTTTACCAGTTCCACTGCAGTCACATCATATCCTTCTTCGGCAAGAGCCACACTGTATCTTCCGGTTCCGGCTCCCACATCCAGAATTTTAGGATTATCCATAGTTTTTAAATACTCATGAATGTATTTCATGGAAACAATAAACTCTACCTTACCATGACGGCTGTTTAATCTTTTTTCCTCGTTAAATTTATTATAATATTTTTCTATTTCTGTCATAATTATTCTATCCTTTTCTCAAACATTTGCTCGGCTTAATAATACCTTCAGAGCGTTTTTTTCATTTATGATTATAGTTGCATTTATTTCTTATCAATGTACTCAATAGCCATTTTATCGCTATTTCCGCCAAACACAGAACATTAACTTTTTTTCACGCCTTAGTATATAATATATTATCGTAATTTAGCAAGAAAACTCCATCCGACGCAGTCGGTTGTGAGATGAATTGCTCCATCTTAGGCAAGCTATTGCTTGCCCTTTTTGTATTTTCCCGACTTTACATATTTACGTTTGTGATTGTCAGTTCTTTGATTTTCTATGTATTCTTTGACTTTTTCCATAATAGTTGTTCCAGTGGTTGCAATAAAATAACTGCTTGTCCAAAAAGGTGCGTCGTTCCATAAATATTTTTCTATCTCGGATTTGTAATATTTTTTTACCTCTTTTGAAAGCTGTGTTTTTAAGACACCAATTAGTTTACTTGGTGCTAAATCTGGAGGCATCGATACCATCAGGTTCATGTGATCTCTGTCTGTTTCAGCCGAAATCATCTCACAATTCATTCGATCACATAAATAGTCTGCGTGTTGCTTCATAAAATCACCAATTTCATTTGAAATCACTGGTCTTCTGTATTTAGTAACCAATACAATATGATAGGTTAGCAAATACACAGAATGAGCCTTTCGATTGTATTCCATAATCATCCACCTTTCATTAATTCAATATATATCGAATATATGTTTGCTTTCAAGTGTAAAACATGTTATAATTAGATTGCTGATATTACTATCATATAATTTTAATCGAAAGGAGGCAAGTAAAAAATGTATAGAACAATGCAGTATCACATCAAACCTGGTCATAAACTATATTCTTATTGCAAGAATACATGCACAAATGCATCCAAGTTGTACAATAGAGCGAACTATATTTTACGTCAGTATGCAACTGCTATACGTGATTTTGAGTGTTTTAAGCCACTTACAGCTAATCAAATGAGTGTATTTCAGTTAATTCGTAGCGTGACAAGAGAAACAAAATATGAACCATCTACTAAGTGGATGACTTACGGAAGCTTGGACTATGTCCTTAAGCAAACGAAAGATGCTGCATACTATGGTATATTCTCTCAGGCAAATCAACAAATATTAAAGCTATTACTTAGAGACTATAAGTCATTTTTCAACGCCTTAAAAACATATAAGAATAATAGTAGCTTATTTAACGGAAGACCACGAATGCCAAAGTACAAAAAAGAAAATGCTCTTTCCACTGCAATATTGACAAATCAAATATGTAAAATCCAGAACGCACATTTTTTGAAAATGCCTGGTACTAAAACAAAGCTCAATCTTGGTTTATCAGCATGTGACGACAAGCTAAAGGAAGTGCGCATAAAAAAACATGCGAATGTATTTGTAATTGACGTCGTGCTAGAGTATGCAGATTCTGCAAATATTGTAGACGATAGAACGGACAAACAGGTAATTGATAGTTTCAAAGAACGTAAAGATTTTGGTGAATTACGAGTACTCGGAATAGATCCGGGACTCAACAACTTCTGTTCTGTGACAAATAACTGTAAGTTAGAGCCAATGCTCATCAATGGAAGAACATTAAAATCGTTAAACCATTACTATAACAAGCGTCTTGCCAAATTAAAGAAAGAAGCTATGCTGTGCAATCAGCAATATTCCACCAAACGTATGGAACGTTTACACTATAAACGCAATTGCAAGATGAAGGATAAACTGCATAAAATAAGCAGATATGTAGCCAATTACGCAAAAGACAACAACATTGATTTAGTAATCATCGGTCACAACACTATGCAAAAACAAGAGATTAATCTTGGACATGTAAACAACCAACACTTTGTGCAAATACCATTTCTCGTATTTGCAAACATGTTAAGATATAAACTTGAGGAATATGGTATTCGACTTGTAATGACAGAAGAAAGCTATACATCAAAAGCTGATTTTCTTGCTTTAGATGAAATGCCGGTCTATCAAAAAGATCAAAATCCAAATCTAAGTTTTTCAGGGACCAGAGTAAAACGAGGTCTGTATAAACATGGTGATGGTACATACAGTAATGCAGATATCAATGGTGCAGCAAACACCATAAGAAAAGTATTCCCAAACGTTAGCGAATGGGATAGAGGGATCGTGAACATCCCATATGCTGTAACAGTAGCATAGCTACAGTTACAGGGATGCATGAATGGAATTCATTCCATTCATCATAGAAACCCCATCCGACGAAGTCGGTTGTGGGTAGTTCATTTTGCGAATCAAGTATAGTTGCAATAACGTCTGAAAGTATGGTATAAAAAAGATGATGAGAGTAGATTTAATGGACTCTCGGAGTATTTTTATACAAGAATTTCGAGATAGATTTTTCTTGGATAACGACATTCCCGTTACATCATTTGGCGGTCAACGTCATCCACTCACTTTGTTCGTGGGACGTTTTCGCATGGCAGGTTCCAAGTCGCTAAAGCGACGGAAGCCTGCTCAAGGAAATGGAGAAAATCCAAGGAAAATATAGCCGAAATTATTGAATAAAGGAGATTCCGAGAGAACATTCTAAACCTTAAGGAGGATTTTATGCTTATAAAGATATGTGGACTTACAAACCCGAAAGAGGCAGATTATCTGAATAAAAACCATGTGGATTTTGCCGGATTTGTTTTATTCTTTCCCAAAAGCAAACGAAATGTAACCATAAAAACTGCAAAAGAGATTATGAAACAGCTATCTCAAGATATAAAAAAAGTAGCGGTAGTAGTTTCACCTACAAAAGAGCAGGCAATAGAAATCTGCAATGCCGGATTTGACTATATCCAAATTCATGGAGATTTATCAGAAGAACTTTTAGATACCATCACCATTCCTATCCTAAAAGCCTTTAATGTAAAAGATATGGGACAATACAAGACTTACAGAACTTGTGACAAAATAGCCGGCTATGTATTTGATGCACAGGAGCCGGGAAGTGGTAAAAATTTTGATTGGAATCTCTGCACAAATATTCCAAGAGATGAAAAATTATTTCTTCTTGCAGGTGGATTGTATCCAGAAAATGTAGGTGATGCCATCAAAGCTCTTCACCCGGACGGCGTGGATGTATCTTCCGGTGTGGAATTTGGTAAAGAAATCACTGGAAAAGACCCGAACAAAGTAGATGCTTTTGTAGCAGCAGTGAGAGAAACAAATCCATTGTTTTAGTCCGAAACCCCATTCCGTAATTCAACCGTTACATTCAACAATGCTGAATGTAACGGCTATAAATTACAAACTCAACTTTTCCAGCATAAATCACTGAACATTGCTTGGGTAAATCTAGCCTGAGATGCCATCCAATTGCATACTTGATTTTTAATCATATCTGTGATTGTTGCTGAAAAAGTCTGTGTTATATTTACAAACAGAGTCATCAAGCTTAATCTTTCCAAATGATATACATCATATATTCTTCTTACATACATCTTCCAAACAACATTTCTCACAATAAGGCATTTTGGTCCTTGCTGTACAAACTGCCCGACCGTGATCTACAAAACGATGACACAAATCGTTACTTTTCTCCGGTGGCACAATCTTCCATAATGCCATTTCCACTTTCTTTGGATCTTTTTCCCCATCCACAAGTCCGATACGATTACACAAGCGAATACAGTGAGTATCCGTGACAATGGCAGGTTTTCCATAAATATCTCCCATTATAAGGTTTGCACTTTTTCGTCCAACTCCCGGTAATTTTAATAAATCCTCCATGTTGTCAGGGACCTGATCGTGAAATGTATCATGTAACATTTTCATGCAGGCGCTGATGTCCTTTGCTTTACTTTTTCCAAGACCACAAGGTCTTACAATTTCCTCGATTTCTTCTACCGGTGCATTTGCCAATGACGGAATATCAGGAAACTTTTCGTAAATCAACGGCGTAATCTGGTCCACGCGCTCATCCGTACACTGCGCCGCCAAACGGACACTTATGAGTAGTTTCCACGCTTCATCATAATTTAAGGTACAATGGGTATCCGGATATTCTTCTTTTAACCGTTTAATCACCTCAAGAACTCTTTGTTTTTTTGTCACAGTACTCACTCCCTTGCTTCTTTATGTACTAAAAAAATGAAAGTACATCTTTCGTAATCGTTTATACACCCATTATAAATACGAAGGAGCCTTTTGACAACAAAAGACTCCTTCGCTTTAATATGTTCTTTATCATTTCGATTTTTTTTTCTTATCTTTTTTCAACTGCCAATTAACCAAATCTTCCAAGGTATAGGTATCTACTACCCCTTTAATGGCTTCGTTTAATTTTGTCCACAATTCCAATGTCACGCAGTCGCCCTGTCGTTCACAATCATTTCTGTCAAATTCGAGACAGCTAACCGGTGCAAGACTACCTTCTGTCAGACGAAGAATATCTCCTACTTTGTAATCGGCTGTTTCTCTTGTCAAACGATATCCGCCCTGTGGTCCACGAATCGAACGAACCAAACCAGCTTTATTAAGAATAGATACAATCTGTTCCAAATATTTATCGGAAATCCCCTGTCTTTCCGCAATTTCCTTAATACGAACCGGATGTTCCTCCTCGTGAATAGCAACATCCATCATCAATCGAAGAGCGTAACGCCCTTTTGTTGAAATCATCATATGCTTCTAACCTTCCTTTTTTATTATTCTGCAAATAATTCTGTAGATAAATATCTGTCACCGGTATCCGGCAATAATACTACGATATTCTTTCCTGCATTTTCAGGTCTACTCGCAATAATCTCAGCCGCATGCAATGCTGCTCCTGCAGAGATACCTACCAAAATACCTTCTGCTCTTGCAAACTGTCTTCCGGCATCAAATGCATCTTCATTTTCGATGGTAATTACTTCATCATATACATTCGTATTCAAAATTTCAGGTACGAAATTTGCTCCAATTCCCTGAATTTTATGAGGACCTGCAACTCCTTTTGACAATACAGGTGATGTAGCCGGCTCAACGGCAATTACTTTTACCTCTGGGTTTTGCTGTTTTAAATACTCGCCAATACCTGTAACTGTTCCACCGGTACCAACACCGGCAATAAAGAAATCAACCTTTCCATCTGTATCCTGCCAGATTTCAGGACCTGTAGTAGCTCTGTGCGCTGCAGGATTTGCAGGGTTTGCAAACTGACTTGGAATAAATGAACCGTCAATCTCTGCTGCCAATTCTTCTGCTTTGTCAATGGCACCTTTCATTCCCTTTGCACCTTCTGTCAAAACAACTTCTGCACCATACGCTTTCAAAAGATTTCTTCTTTCTACACTCATAGTTTCCGGCATAGTAAGAATGATGCGGTATCCCTTTGCTGCGGCAATTGCTGCAAGTCCGATACCTGTATTACCACTGGTTGGCTCAATGATAACAGCACCTTCTTTTATTTTTCCTTTTTTCTCTGCATCAGCAATCATTTCTGCTGCCACACGGTCTTTCACGGAACCAGCCGGATTAAAATATTCTAATTTTGCTAAAATATTTGCATTTACATTTCTTTTCTTCTCAAAATTCTTCGCATGTAATAATGGAGTTCCTCCAATCAATTCTGTTACACTTTCATATATCTTTGCCATAATTTTTTTCTCCTTTCCCTACGCACTTTCTTCTTCCGATTCTCATGATGACAATAACGGCATCATGTCATTCTTCGCGGGATATCTTTTCATATTGTTTTTATAGGAAATACATGTTATATATTCATTATATACTTATTTCCTATTTTGTCAATAGGAATATAGAAGTTTTATTAAATTATACAACTTGATGTCTTCATAACATACATGAGATAGCAACTAACAAAAACATTTTCGGCTGTGCTCTGTTACTGCCAGTTGTCATCCTGTTCAAGTTCCGTCTTCTTAACAACTGAATGTTCTCTATTGGCAAAGATAAGTTCCTGATTCTTAATACTAACTCTCGTTCCCGGCTCAATGGATTTCGTAACAAAGGCATTACTTCCGATAACAGCTCCCTGTCCTATAACTGTCTCTCCACCCAAAATAGAAGCTCCGGAATAAATTACCACGTCATTTTCAATGGTTGGATGACGTCTCTTTCCCTGAAGTTTCTGTCCGCCTCTGGTAGATAACGCACCTAAAGTTACACCCTGATAAATCTTAACATTATCGCCAATTATCGTAGTTTCTCCAATTACAATACCAGTACCGTGGTCAATAAAGAAGTTATGACCAATAGTAGCCCCCGGATGAATATCGATTCCAGTCTGCCAATGAGCATGTTCCGTCATAATACGTGGAATCAAAGGAATTCCAAGAAGGAATAGTTCATGGGCAATACGATTTACGGTAATGGCATACACACCAGGATAAGACAAAATGATTTCCTCACGGTAATAAGCCGCAGGATCACCGTCATATGCAGCCTCCAAATCTCCCTCTGCATATTCACGAATCTGAGGAATTTTCTTAAAAAATGCCACGGATAATTTTTCTGCTTCCGCCTCAATCACTTCTCTCGGCTGGTCTTTATACTTATTATCATACGCCAAAGCGCGGCTTATTTGTTTATTCAATACAAACATAGTATCTTCAATCTGCACGGAAAAATCATTTTCAATGTTATAAAACTTGTAAGAACGGTCTCTAAAATATCCCGGATAAATAATCTTCAATAATTTGTGAACCACCTGAATGACGATATCCTTTTGAGGCTGATGAAACAAATCCATCTTATCAATACTTCTCTCCACCTTGTAATCATCCAAAATATTTTTTACAATACCACCGATTTCCTGTTCAATTAATCCTGCCATATAAACCTTCCTTCCTGTTTTATGAAATCATCTCACGTTCTACGATTTCCTTTTACAATCAGCTTTTCTATATTTCATTTCTTTTACATCTATTTTATGACGTATGTTCTCCATATCATGATTCATGCATTCTGCATATCAATTTTCGCCCCACGAGACTTAGATAAACATGGTTATCATAAAATTTTCGTTTTAACATAATACCACCACTTTTTTCATTTTCATATTATCACAAACTTCAGGTGGTCACAATTAAAATTGCATATTTTCAGGAGTATTTTCACAAGAAAATGCATATTTTTTGACCATTATTTTTTCAAAAATGCATTTTTTTCTTTAAAATAATGTCCATTATATCCAAAACGGGACCATGAATGAATCTCCATTCACAGTCCCTTATCTTAGCAAATCAATTTTTTAAAGAAAAAACTCCATTACTGAACAGCTTTAAATGCCTCATCCAAATCCTCAATAATATCATCAATATGCTCTGTTCCAATTGAGAAACGGATTGTATTTGGTTTAATACCCTGTTCTAACTGTTCAGCCTCATTAAGCTCTGCATGTGTTGTAGTTGCCGGATGGATAACCAAAGATTTCACATCTGCAACATTTGCCAACAATGAGAACAACTCTAATTCATCAATGAAATCCTGCGCTTTCTTTGCATCTCCCTTAATTTCGATAGTAAAGATAGAACCACCACCATTAGGGAAATACTCTTTGTACAATCTCTGTTGCTCTGGATCTTCTGACACAGAAGGGTGATTGATTTTCTCAACCAAAGGCTGTGATTTCAAATATTCAATTACCTTCTTTGTATTCTCAATATGACGATCTACACGAAGAGATAATGTTTCTAATCCCTGTAAAAATACAAAGGCATGAATTGGTGATAAAGTTGCACCGGTATCACGAAGCAAAATCGCACGAATTCTTGTAACAAATGCTGCCGGTCCTGCTGCCGCGGTGAAACTTACACCATGGTAGCTTTCGTTTGGCTCAGTTAACTGCGGGAATTTTCCAGAAGCATTCCAGTCAAATTTACCGCTGTCAATAATCACACCACCAATGGTAGTTCCATGTCCACCAATAAATTTAGTAGCAGAATGAACTACAATATCTGCACCGTGTTCAATCGGACGAATCAAATATGGTGTTCCAAAGGTATTGTCAATAACCAATGGAATGTTGTGTTTGTGTGCAATGGCTGCCACTGCGTCAATATCTGTAATCTCAGAGTTTGGATTTCCAAGAGTTTCAATAAACACTGCCTTTGTATTTTCCTTAATGGCACCTTCAATTTCTTCCAAATCCAATGGATTTACAAATGTTGTGTCAATCTTATAATCTTTCAATGTGTGAGCCAGCAAATTGTAAGTACCACCATACACATTTTTTGCTGCTACGATATGATCTCCTGCAAATGCAAGATTTTGAATTGTGTAACTGATGGCTGCTGCTCCAGATGCAACTGCAAGTGCTGCAACTCCACCTTCCAATGCTGCAATTCTCTGTTCAAAAACATCTTCTGTAGGATTAGTAAGTCTTCCGTAAATATTTCCTGCATCTCTCAAACCAAAACGGTCTGCCGCATGTTTCGAATTACGAAAAACAAAAGATGATGACTGGTAAATCGGTACCGCTCTTGCGTCTGTAACCGGATCCGGATTTTCCTGTCCCACATGTAACTGCTTTGTCTCAAATCTGAAATTTCTATCTTTTCTACTTAATTTTGACATAATATCAACCTCTTTCCTATTGTTTTACATTAACGATACATTTCCTTTAATAACACGTATTTCATTTTCCTACTATTCCGATAGGGTTTTGATTTATGTTTGTATTATATATCGCATTTCATACATTGTCAATAGGAATTATAATATTTTTCTTTCAAATGGAAAACATTTAGACATAATCCCCCCGGTGAATTACCGTTCGATATCCAATAGAATTAAGACGTTCTTCCAAACAATTTCTGCACTCTGCCGCCTCTTCCCCGGTGCAAACCTTTCCATCATACAGAGAGTATTTTTCTCTCACATTTTGTGGTGAAAGATTTGGCATCACAACATTTGCCCCTGCAAGAATTCCTTTTTCCCGCCCTCTTGGATCAATGGTCGCAAGGGCTGTTGTTGCAGGAAGCAGTATATTTTTTTCCATAATCCGAATTAGACTTAACAAAAATAAGGTAAGTTCAAGGCTTCCCTGTGGTTCTTTTGCAAATTTGGTATCCAGATGTGGAACAAATGGACCAATTCCAACCATGTGAGGCTGCAACTCATGAATAAATAATAAATCCTCGGAAAGACACTCTGCATTCTGATAAGGACTCCCCACCATAAATCCGCATCCCACCTGATATCCGATTTCCCGAAGATTTTTCAGACACTGCTTCCGATGGTTTAATGAAAGCTCTTTTGGGTGTAATTTTCCATAATGTTCTTCATTTGCGGTTTCATGACGAAGCAAATATCTGTCCGCGCCAGCGTCAAAGAATTTCTTATAACTTTCCCGGCTCTTTTCACCAATGGAAAGGGTAATGGCGCAGTCGCTAAACTTCTTTTTTATTGCACTTACTAACTCCACAATCATTTCATCAGAATAATAACCATCCTCGCCGCCTTGAAGCACAAAGGTACGATAACCAAGCTGGTAACCTGTTTCACAACAATCCAAAATCTGCTCTTTCGAAAGACGATACCGCTGTGCATTGCAGTTGCTTTTCCGTATTCCGCAATAATAGCAGTCATTTTTGCAATAGTTTGTAAACTCAATTAAACCTCGGATGTAGATATCATTTCCAAAGAAATCCGTTGCTATTTTTCTAGCTTTATTTCCGGCATATTCCCGTTCCTTCTCACCGAAATTCGAAAGAAGAAAAATAAACTCTTCTTTCTCCAGCACTCCATTTCTTTCTAAGCGGTCTATTAACTCTTTCACATTTTTCACCTCTGTTGTTAAAAATGCATTTTTTCTTCCTACATCATTCCTTAACACAGTCAAAACAGACTAAAAATATTTTTCACTAATCACTTATATCAACATCTAATGTAACATTTAACTGATAATCTTTATACTTATCCTGTATCTCTTCCAAAATATTTTTATATACTTCTTCTCTGTTTTTAATATTAAAATCAATTATAATATCCAGACTAATACACTTATCTTGTTCATCAAAATAAAATCCATGCATCTGCAGAATTCCTTCATGAGAAAAAACAATATTACAAATATCTTTTTGAACTTTCATTATTTTCTCATCTTTTGTATTTACGGAATAAATACCAATTGTATGTAAAACAACACCATATTTATTCATTATCCTTTTGGTTATGTTTCTTGATATTTTATCCACTTGTGCTACAGATAAAGTATCTGGTACTTCAATATGAATCGATCCTAAATATTTATCTGGTCCGTAGTCGTTTAAAATCAGATCAAATACACCTCTGACCTCTTTTTCTTCTGCAACATCCTTCTTGATTTTTTTTGCTAGTTCACTTTCAACTCTGACTCCCAAAATATTGTCAACAGCTTCCTTAATCAACTCAATACCTGCTTTAATAATGAAAATAGAAAGGAGCACGCCTACATACGCTTCCAGACTTATGTGGAATAACAAATATACAATTGCCGAAACTAAAACAGATATGGAAAGTATTGCATCATTAAATGCATCTGAACCACTTGCAACTAACGAATCAGAATTAACTTCTTTTCCCTTTTTCTTCACATATAATCCCAATATAATCTTTACGATTATACCTGCAATAACAATTATAATTGTTACCTTACTATAATCAGCAACCTCTGGGTAAATTATTTTTTTCACAGATTCTATCATTGCAGTAATACCTGCATATAAAACAATTGCAGAAACAATGAATGAGGTCATATATTCAATTCTGCCATATCCGTAAGGATGTTTCTTATCTGGAGCCTTTCCGGCAAGTTTTGTACCAATTATCGTAATAAAACTTGATAATGCATCACTCAAATTATTTACTGCATCTGAAACGATTGCAATTGAATTTGCTAGTAGTCCTACCGAAGCTTTAAAACCAGCCAAAACAATATTTGACATTATACTGATTATACTTGTTTTAATTACAACTTTTTCTCTTTTGTTATCCATATTCTCATCCCCCCATTATTTTGTATATGTTCTCTCAGAACCTACAAAACAAAGAGTTTTGCAATCCATCCAACCTACATTGCATTCTTATTTTGCCAATTCAAGCATCTTTTCTAAAGGAGCATTTGCTTTCACGCGCATGTCTTCATCCATAACAACTTCAGGCTGCAATGTTTCAAGTGCATCCTTTACCTTCTCCAATGTAATACGCTTCATATTTGGACAAAACTGTCTGTGTCCTACAGAATAGAACTTCTTCTGTGGATTTTTCTGCTCCAACTCATAGAACACACCAACCTCTGTACAAATGATAAATACATTTGCATCACTTGCTGTGGCAAAATCAATAATCTCTGATGTACTACCTACAAAATCGGAAATCTCCACAACATCTTCTGTACATTCCGGATGTGTCAAAATCAATGCTTCCGGATGTAATTCCTTTGCCTTTAAAACTTCTTCCTTCACAATACTTTTATGAACGTGACAAAATCCGTCATTAAAGATAAATTCTTTTTCCGGCATCTGCTTTGCAATATAACGGGCTAAATTATTGTCTGGGATAAAGAAAATATGCTTATTCGGAAGTTTCTCCACTACACGAAGGGCGTTGGAAGATGTAACACAAACATCAGACTCTGCCTTAATCTCTGCTGTGGAATTTACATAACATACGACTGCAACATCCGGATACTCTTTACGTACTTCATGAATACGGTCAATATCCACCATATGCGCCATCGGACAATCTGCTAATTCATCTGCCATAATGACACGTTTTCCAGGATTAAGTATTTTTGCACTCTCGCCCATAAACGATACACCGCAAAATAAAATATTCTGCTGGGTTACTTCTTTTGCCTTCTTTGCAAGGAAATACGAATCTCCAACAAAATCAGCCAACTCCTGTACTGCACCATCTACATAATAATGTGCCAAAATCACAACATCTTTTTCTTCCTTTAAACGCTTTATTTCTTCTATCATTACAAAAATTCTCCTTTTGTTTATTATCAATCGTAAAAAAACTCGACATATTACGTATTCATTTTATAAATCCCCTGTGTGTTTGTCAACAAATTTAGTTTTATTCACCCTAATAACAAAACGTAAAACAATCATATCTGATAGCTTTTCCAGCCAATGAATAATCAGGTTTTCTGCCAGCCAGATATGGTCCTTTCACTGGTCTTTTGATGACTATTTTTCTCGGTTTTGCGCAAATTGCCGCAGAAAGAAGTTCCTCTTCATCTCCACATGGTCGCTCCAGTTGTTGAAGTAACTGAAATTTTTTCTTGATCAATGCACTCTTTTGACGCTCTGGGAACATGGGATCTAACAAGACAACATCCGGTGCTTCTTCCATTTTATTTAATGCCAGAATGCTGTCTTCCTCAAATAATTCCATTCTAGAAACTGCATCTGCAAGTTCCGGTATTTTGGCAGACCTCTCCAACGTATCTCTTAACATTGCAGCAATGACCGGATCTTTTTCATAAAGCTTCACCCGAAATCCGGCTGCTGCCAACAAAAGTGAGTCTTCCCCCATTCCTGCCGTGGCATCCACAATAAGCTGAGTCCCCTGAAAACCTTTTATTCTCGCCGCTTTCACAAGAAACTCGCCTTGTAAATTACTCTTTTTCAAACGTTTCTGCATCTTTGTAAAATCCCCTTGCATGGTATTTTTTCCATCTGTCAGGGATAATCCATGTTCATCATAAACCAACGCAAGAGTGTCTTCCTTCAGGCATTCCAAAACTAGCGAAACACCTAAATGATTTGCCAGTTTTTCTGCCTCTTCCATGCGCTCTTTTGCAGCAGCATATACAACTAACGATTTATCACTCATAATTTACAATTCCTCACTTTTTTCTCATTATCTATCATGATACTATTTTCAACTTACTTTGAACAGTACCAATATTTTTTGGCAATAATTTTCCCTAGTATTTTTCCAAAATTAATACTATAATGTTACCGTTTTGAAATCATTCAAAATAACCAAATTCAAAAAACATGAAAAATTCTTAATTCAGTTCAGCCTACGGAATAAGTTATTTTGTTAAGCACATAACCTAAGTATCAGACTTAGGTTATGGATATATATGTAAGGAAGGAGCCACCATATGAGCAGTACCATTTTATTTCAACAATTATTAGTGCTGATGGCACTTATGTTTACCGGATTTTTTGCCTACAAAGCAAAACTGGTAGACGACCACACAAACAGCAAACTTTCTTCCCTCATGGTGTGGGTACTAAATCCCGCACTTATGATCAGTGGAGTTATTGGTAAAGACAATCCACTTTCCAACCGAATGATACTTGAAAATATCATTATGGTATTTGTACTATACACATCCATGTTTCTCATCGGATTTATTTTCATATTGGTATTTCGCATCAAGGGAAACAAATCCTACCTATACCGAATGGAAATTTTGTTTCCAAATGTAGGTTTCATGGGCATTCCTTTGGTAAAAGAACTTTTCGGACCACAATATATCGTGCTGGTAGCGTTTTACACCTTAGCCTTCAACGTAATCTGCTACACTTACGGCGTACATCTTGCCTCAAGACTAGGTGGCAAAAAAGAACCTTTTAATCCTGGAAGACTCATTAGTCCCGGTGTGGTAACAGCCCTTGTGTCCATCGCAATTTTTGCATTGCACCTAAATGTACCTGCACCTATTGTTTCTTATGTGGATTACCTTGGCAATGCTGCTATCGCATTTTCCATGCTGATTATCGGTATCTCCCTTGCCAAAGTGGATTGGAAAACCGCCTTTGCAAAAATGGAATACATCCTTTTTCTCATTGCAGATATGATTGTGATTCCGTTGATTATCTTATACTTATCAAGATTTCTTCCATTTGACACAATCATTGTAAGAATCTTTCAAATCATGGTATGTATGCCGGTAGCCAGTATGACCTGCATGTTTGCACAGGAATACGGCGGCGACGGAACAGAATGTGCCAAACTCATTGCAATGTCCACCGTACTAACAGTCATCACTGCGCCATTAGTAATCTTTATTGCGGGATAGTTTCAGATTGTACAAGATTATTAATCCAAATTCCCTTTTTCACAAGCACATATCCGATACACACTTTTATAAAATCAAGTGCCTGTATCACTGCGTACACATAGATGATTGGAAGTGCGGTGTAGCGGCAGAGCAAAAATGCCACAGGAACTACCACTAACCAGGAAAATCCCGAATCAAACAACAGTGTAATCACCGTCTTTCCACCTGCACGCAAGGTGAAATACAAAGCATTTAAAAATCCCTGCAACGGGAAAAAGATGGCTGTCACGATAATAAATCTTGTGGCATAATTTCTCACGTCTTCCGAGGTTCGGTAAAGTTTTGGAAACTGTCCCGAAATCCCAATAAGAATTGCAGTCAAAACCAAACACAAACTACCGGTAAACCACATAAGTTTAATAGAATTTTTCTTTGCAACATCCGCTTCTCCGGCCCCCAGATACTGACCGATGATAATTCCAACAGCCGCCCCCATTGCTACAAATACTACATTTAAAAGATTGCATATAGAATTAGAAATGTTAAGTCCCGGCACGATTGCCATTCCTCTTAGGGAATAACACTGTGTCAGCACCGCAAGCCCCGCCGCCCACATAAACTCATTGATAAAGATCGGAAATCCTTTCTTTATCATGCTTTTTACCAAATTCTTTGGAACGAAAAGGCTTTTATACACACCTTGCAAAAATTCATGTTTTTCCAACTTAATCCGAGTCAGTAAAATCACTAAAAATAATTCCAAAAATCTTGCCATCACAGTGGCAATGGCAGCTCCTTTTACTCCAAGTTTCGGACATCCAAACTTCCCATAGATCAACAAATAATTCAAACCAACATCCGCAATCACAGAAGCAACGCCGGCAATCATTGGTTTTACGCTATCCCCCGTCTCCCTTAAAGAACTGGCATAGGTTTGCACTATGGCAAAAGGCAGCAATTGAATAATCATGATATGCAAATAGGTAAGTCCCTCCGAAAGCGTAACGCCAGTGTCTATCTTTCCATTTTTTTCATGAAAATAAAGCTGAAACAATTCACTTCCTAAGAACCCAAATATAATGGCTCCTAGAATAGAACAAACGGTTCCAATCCAAAGTTTCAAGCGAAATACATGCTGAACGCCCTTCGTATCTCCCTGTCCATAATATTGCGCGCCGTAAATGCCGGGGCCTGAAATACCACCAAAAATCGCCAGACTAAACACAAACAACAATTGTACGGCAATGGAAACTCCAGTCATACTTTCCGTTCCCAAGTCCCCAACCATGAGATTATCCACCAGACTGACGCCATTTGTAATACCATTTTGTATCATCATGGGAATGGCAAACACTAACGCCCTCTTATATATGTTTTCTTTTTTCATTTTACACTCCTGTCATAATGTCCTTTTCGATACAAATATAATTATTGCATCTAAAACAATCCACAACAACATAATCTAAAAATAAGATTATCCACATTATGTCTTATCTGCACACACAAACGCACTATCAAAATTCCCCATTTTCCTTCACCGTAACTTCGTAATTGCTTTTTGCAAGCAACTCCTCATACATATCCTTCATAGTCTTATGGTACACCGGATGCACTAGATACGGATCTATCTCGCACAAAGGTGCCAGTACAAAATCTCTTTTGGCAATTTCTGGATGAGGAATGGTTAAATCCTTTGAATGCCAAATCTCATCATCATAAAACAAAATATCCACATCAATAGTTCTAGGTCCCCAGTGAAGGTTACGGACACGATTTAGTTTTTTCTCCACTTCGCCGATTTCCTGCAACAATTCCTCCGGTGTCAACAATGTCCGAATATAAAATGCACCATTTACAAAATCGTCCTGTTCTTTCACACCATAAGGTTTCGTAAAAATAAGCTGTGACTGAGCCACAAGCTGGCACTGTGGATGATTAGAGAAATGAGCAATGGCATCCTCGATATTTTTCGTGCTGTCACCCATATTGGAACCGACACCAAAATACACCGTGTGCCAACCTCTGCGAACGGATACTGCCACAGTTTCCAAAGGAAGCATTACCGGCGCCCATGGCTTTTTAATCTCCACTTGAATGGCAAGAAGCAAAGAGTACTTCAAAAGAAGCAGATTGGCGATTTTTTCAGCAACAGTTTCTATGAGATCAAAGGTCTGCTCTTTCATAAACGTCATTACCGTCTGACTCACTTCCGCATAATTTACCGAATATTTTAAATTGTCCGTGTTTCCTGCTTTTCTGGTATCCACTTCCATATCAAGAGATACTAAAAACTTTTGTCCAAGTTGTTTTTCAGCCTCTAGTACCCCGTGATTTGCAAAACACTCCAAATTCTTAATATAAATATGATCTGCCATATCTTTTCCTCTTTTCTTCCTGCAAAAATTTCATGTCCCCTCGAAATCTGTCTAATACAAGAGTACATTTTAATTTTCATGCTTTACATGTTACCATTTTCACGCTTTGCTTTTCACTGTTTTNNGCTCTCACATTTCCTAATACATCGTGTACTCTGAAAATCTGACATCCTTTCATTCGCCCAATGACATTTAACGCAATAGTTGCCTCTTCTCTCTGATCTTTTTCCAAATCCAAAGACTGTCCGATAATGGATTTTCTGGAAATACCAAGTAAAATTGGAAGCCCAAACTTCTGAAGTCGTTCAATATAAGCCACTCCAATAATATTCATATCCAAATCCTTCGCAAAGCCAATTCCAGGATCCAAAATCAACTGGTCTCTTGGAATACCTGCTTCCAAAGCGATATCAATAGACTCCTGCAAATCCTTTTCTAAAAGTTCCAAATATGGTTCCAACGGATACACAGAAGTACCTTCCATCTCCGGCTTTTCCTTTCGATTGTGCATAAGGATTACCGGCTTTTTGTATTTTGCCGTAACCTTCGCAATCTTATCATCATACTTTAATCCCCAGATATCATTTAACAAATCTGCACCTGCTTCAAAGGCTGCTTCAGCCACTGCTCCCTTATAAGTATCCACAGAAACAGGAATATCAAACTGGCGTTTTAATTCCTTTATTACAGGCACAATTCTTTCAATTTCCTCCTCATCAGAAATCTGGGTATATCCAGGTCTTGTAGACTCTCCACCCACATCAATAATGGCAGCTCCTGCCTCAATCATTTCTCTTGCATGGGCAATTGCTTTTTCCAAAGTATTAAACTTACTTCCGTCTGAAAATGAATCCGGTGTCACATTTAAGATACCCATTACATAAGACTGTCCATTGTTCCAATCAAATTCTTTGTTTCCTATTCTCATTGCTTTTCCTTCCTTCTTTGCATTTCTACACCGTAATCGTGTGATTTCTCTTTTCCTCCGGCCAATAGCATTCATCCACTGCTTTGCAGGCAAAACAGTTTCTGGAAAGTTTATCCGCTCTATATAAGCTGTCTCTTATACACATCT
>LXOW01145758.1_pt1 | contig 55178 bp, 46 predicted proteins | sample 1368591 | NCBI WGS metagenome assembly LXOW01 (sample SAMN04884650, study PRJNA319009) | bovine gut metagenome | isolation source: Cow rumen | host: Bos taurus | place: Italy: Legnaro (PD) | collected 2014-07-09
ATTTAATGGATTTGTGATGAGATTTACCCTAGTTATACACTAGGGTGTGCGGAGTTTAGGTTAAAAGCTCGCCTCGGCGGGCTTTTTTATTGTATGGAGATTAGCTATGGCTGATTCTTTTGTAAATATAGGTGTAAATGCTGACAATATAAACCACGGATTTCAGCAGGTGGCTAAAAACATATCGAATTATTCTCAGACAATTCATCAAACAATACATAATGTCAACGTTGATATGTCTGGCATGTACAGTCAGGTAAGCCAATATAATACACAAGTTACAGCTCAGTTTAATCAGCTCAATGCTTCCATGACAAGTGTCAGAAACAATACAGTAGCAACAAATAATATTCTTTCAAATGTACTAACCAGACAAGAGCAGCAGATAAATCTTCAGAATAGAGTTGTTGAGCGAACTGCTACACGAATAGGACAGTTCGTTCAAGGTGCGATGGCAAAGATAGGTGCTACCGTTGTTGGATTTGCTACCAAAATGTCGAACCTTAAGCTGAATGAAATCATCTGTAACCCTGTGTACATCAACACAGGGTTAGTTGTTTATGGGGCAAAGGCAGTTAGCGACAATCTGCTCGATGAAGATGAAAGTTTTTTACATGACTTTTCTAAAGACATTTATTGTCCAGAGCAGGACTTCATCAATCAGCGGTTCGTGGATGAAATCAGGGAGATACCTGCACACTTCAATTTGATGTTCACAGACTAACGATATACGCAGTTAGCACCTGTGATGGTTCATTTCATCGGAGCAGACAAACCGCGGACAGACACTGCATATCAGAACGTTGTCTCAAAGTTCTACTACAAGAGATACGCTTTAGAGTGTCAAAAGAATGAGTATGTAAGTAACAATTTTCGTACGAGAATACAGAAAAAAGTAGACAATATCTATCTGTGATTACGACACAAGTGTGCTTGCATGCAGACGAAGTCTGATGTGGGTATTAATTGGGTATTTTTAAAAAATAAAAAACACTTGCACATCAGACTTTTTGCGCTATTTTAAAATGTTTTTGCTGATTACCATAATGTCACAGTCAACCTCGTCGGTGATCTGTTCACAGACATTTCCCACAACGGTTCCCGCAAGTCCCTTTCTGGCGGAACTGCCGATAAGAAGCGCGGTGGCGTTCAGTTCTCTTACCTTGTGATGAATTACGTCATCAGCCTGTCCCACGCAGATATGACAGCATTCCTGCGGAATTCTGTGCTTACGGGCAAAGGCGGTTAATTTATTGTGGTTATGATTGTAAACGGCTTCGGTATACAGATCCGGAGAGAATCCCGGAATTTCAACAAGAGTTGACGGTGAAATAGGTTCGGCGGCATTGATCAGATGAATGTTGCCCTTGATAATGGTAGCCAGCTGCTGAGCATGACGCAGAAGTCTCAGATTCATGAGACGCTGTTCGTGTTCATCCTGATCATCAAAATTGACGGCAACCAGAATATTGGCTCCGCTTTCCCACTTGTGTTCCTTGGTGATGATTACCGGAATAGGGGAATATCGCAGGAGTTTCCAGTCGAGAGTTGTGAACAGCAGCTCTTTTGTTATTTCGTGGTCGTCCACGTCCTTTATCAGAAGGTCGTAGTCACTTGAATTGATTTCGTCCACAATTGCCCTGGTGACGTTGCGCTGCCATACAACCTTGTATTCAAGGTCGGCGTTTTTGGCGTTAAGTCTGCTCATGGTCTCTTCAATCATCTGTTCATGAGTTGCCATCAGCCTGTTTTTCAGATCAAGCTGAGTCTGCACGTCAAGAACGGAAGTAAGCTCTGTTGAAAAGTCATACATGGCAATCATGACGGTGATTCGGGTGTCGGGAGCCAAACTGGATATTTCCAGCGCTCTGGTGAGTGCGGACTGATGTTCGTTACCAGGTTCCACAACTGCGAGGATATGTTTGTACTTTCTCATACGTCCTCCTTGTAAACGGATAGTAGATACATCCTTATTTAAATTTTAGACAAATTTTTGAGTAAAGTTTTTGAATTCAATCTATATATTGATATTCGCAGACAGGATCTTTTTTAAAAGTGTGTACTATGACTAAAAAAAAGCGTGGTCGGGTAAAAGCAGACGGCACCGGAAACGGAGTCGGAGTTAAATGTCCTAAGACTCAACTATTTCCCTGAGCTTTTCATGATTGATGATGGTGATGTACTTCCCTTTTACGGAAATAATCTGCTTCTGCTGGAATTTTGACAGCAGGCGGCTGATGGTTTCAACGGTAAGGGAGATGTAATTGCCGATTTCATAGCGGGTCATCGGCAGTTTGATTTCGTTGCCGGAGAGATTTCTTCTTTTGAGATTGTCTGACAGATGTACGATGAAGGTGGCAAGACGCTGTTCAGCCGTCTGTTTGGAAATCATCATCATCAGATTCTTTTTTACGGAAATTTCCGCACTGATGAGCTTTAAGAGTCTTACGTTAAGTGCCGGATATCTGCTGGCAAGTCTCATGAGCTGTTCAAAGGGAATTTCACAGATGTTTGACGTCTCCAGAGTCTGGGCAAAGGAAAGATGTCTGTTATCGGCAATGGCATCAAAACCGATGAGATCTCCCGGCATGTGGAAACTGGTTATCTGTTCTTCGCCGTGTTCGTTTATGGAGTAGATTTTTACTCCGCCGGATCTGATGGCGTACAGATTCTTGAGTTCATCGCCGGCCTTATAGATGATTGAGGCCTTCTGATAATTCTTCTTGCGTTCTATGATGCCGTCGATGGCGGTAAAGGTCTGATGATCAAAACTGCCCGTGGAAAGACACAGAGAGTTTACCAGACAGGAGGCACATGAAAAATCACTCGGCGATTTGATTAGCTTTGGTCGTGAAGTCATGGTCTGTACCCTATATATCTGAATCATCATAAAACAGTCAGACAATCATAGGCTAAATACGGCAATGTCTCAAATTATTTTTTATGATTATATGATAAAGTGTGACGTTTTTCCGGCAGGGTGTGATTATTCCGCATGAGTTATTCGGAATTTCACGGACTCGGCATGAGAAGTACTGCTGAAAATCATGTCTGCCGGAACAGGAGGAATGAAACATTCCGTCTGTACAAAAACAGAAATATATTGAATAATGCAAAAAGAAAAAGAGCCTGTTTTATTTCGTCATAATGGATAACAGAGAGGTCTGCCGCAATGAGCTTGGAGAGCTGGGTAAAAGGTATATGGTTTGGCAATTCCGGGTGGAAATACTGCCTGCTTCCGTTTTCCGGACTGTACGCGGCGGTAACCTGTGTGAGAAGATTTCTGTACCGCAGGGGAATAGCCGGGAGCTATCGCAGCAGTATTCCCGTTGTCGTGGTGGGGAACATCATGGTAGGCGGCAACGGCAAGACTCCGGTAGTGGTGGCCATTGCTGATTTTCTGCAGAAGCAGGGTTACAGGGTAGCCGTGGTAAGCAGGGGATACAAGGCTCATCCGCCGGTATATCCATACGAGGTTACGGCAGAAAGTCCGGCCTCATGCTCAGGTGATGAACCGAAGCTGATTATGAAGAGAACCGGCGCCAGGATGATTATCGATCCTGTTCGCAGTCGTGCCGTTGCCCTTGCGGAAAAGGACTGTGACGTGGTGATTACCGATGACGGTCTGCAGCATTATGCACTACAGAGGGATGTGGAAATCATCGTCATGGACGGTATCCGCAGAACCGGAAACGGTCATCTGTTTCCTGCCGGACCGTTAAGGGAAGGAGAGTGGAGGCTTAAGACCGCGGATTTTCTGATAAACAACGGCGGAGTGCCGGAAAACGGGGAAATCTCCATGACTCTCAGTGTTGACGGAGTGGTCCCCTTGGACGGAACCGCAAAGCAGCTGCCGGAAAAGGCGGAAATCACGGTTCTTGCGGGTATAGGCAGTCCGGATCGCTTTTATGCCACCCTGGAAAAACTCGGCTACCGAATCATGAAGAAGGTGGAAATCGGCGATCACGAAAGGGCTGACATAAATGAACTTTTAAAAGCCGAGAAGGAGTATCCCCTGGTAATGACGGAAAAGGATTACGTCAAGTATGCCGGACAGGGACTAGTCAATTCCTATTATGTTCCGGTGTCGGCTGAACTGCCGGAGAATTTTTTCACCGAACTCCTGTCCAAAATCAGAAAGGTATCTGAAGGAAAAGGTTCCTCAGACAGATAGAATTTGTTTACAAGACGTCATGTATAAAAGTGGAGAATGACATGAAATTTACTGTGATTATTCCGGCAAGATATGCCTCATCAAGACTTCCGGGAAAACCTTTAATGGATATCTGCGGCAGACCGATGATTGTGAGAGTCGTGGAACAGGCTCTTCAGGCCGGAGCCGACCGCGTGGTCGTGGCAACAGACGACAGCCGTATAGAAGAAGCCTGCAGGGACTGCGGTGCTGATGTATGCATGACCTCAAAGGATCATAACTCCGGAACCGAACGTCTTTCCGAAGTGGTTGAGAAGCTTGCCCTCAAGGATGATGAAATCGTGGTCAACGTACAGGGTGACGAACCGCTGATTCCTCCGGAAAACATCCGTCAGGTTGCTGAACTTCTGGACAGTTCCGAGGCTCCGATGTCAACTCTGTGCGTTCCGATTGAAGGCGAGGAGGTGTTTAATCCGAACTGCGTGAAGGTTATTTTCAATCACCGTCATGAAGCCATCTACTTCAGCCGTGCTCCGATTCCGTATGAAAGAGACAATTTCAGGGCAGGCAACATGGAGGCAAAAGACGGTCATGCCAGACATCTAGGGATCTATGCCTACAGGGCGGGATTCATCAAGGAGTATGTGAAGATGGCTCCGTGCGCACTTGAATCCATTGAGTCTCTGGAACAGCTCAGGGTAATGTATTACGGTTATAAAATCGCGGTGGATTACGCGCTTTCTGATCCTCAGGTCGGGGTGGATACCGCTGAGGATCTTGAAAAGGTCAGGGAAATATTTTCCGAAAAGTATCTTTGATATTGAATTTTTATATAAATGTATGTATAAATAGCATATACATAACATTTTGTTGAGTTATGTAATTTTTTTGTTAAAGGAATTATAAAGATGGCATTTTCTTCATCAAATCCACTGTCAAGCAGTGAAAGAATTTTGAAGGCTTCAAGAGAGCATGCTCTTGAAAATACCGGCGTTTTTGCGGTTAAAGGGGCATGTTCAAAAGCCGGTATCATGCTTGGACTGTGTCTGCTTTCAGTAATCGTTACCTATGCTCAGCTGGCTTCAGGTTCTTCCCTTTCTGCTGTTGTAATGATTGGAGCCCTGATAGGCAGTATGGCTGCATATTTCGCAGGTCTGATAGTTCCAGGCATCGCCATGGTGTGCGGTCCCGTATACGCAGTGTGTGAAGGTGTACTGCTCGGTTCATTCAGTTCATATGTGGACAGCAGATTCGGAAAGGGATTGAGTATTTATGCCCTGATCGGTACCGTTTCAATTGCAGGTATCATCTTTGCCGGTTATACCTCAGGATTTTTCAAGGTAACCGAAAAGTTAAAAAGTATCGTGATTACCATGGGTTTTGCCCTGTTTGTTACCTATCTTGCCAACTTCATTCTCGGTTTCTGGGGACATAACTTCACCTCAATTACCGATGTTTCACTGCTGGGTTTTGCAATCAACATCGTTTCTCTTGCCATCGGCTGCTTCTATCTGCTGATTGATTTCGATGAGGTATACAATCTCGACGGCAACGCAGACAAGCGCTACGAATGGGTATGGGGCATGGGCTTCCTTGCAAGCGTGGTATGGGTATACATTGAAATCCTTAAGCTCCTTGTTAAGATCTCCACCTTACTTAACGGTGATGACTAAGAGTATGCGCTGATAGGATATCCTGTTGAGAAAATGGCGTTCTGCCAGGACCCCGGTAAGTTGAACAAACCTGCCGGGGTTTTTATTTGTGAAGCTGTCGTATGAAGATAAAATCGGAACTGCCTGTATGCCGGTTGGAAAGAATAATGATACATGCGCTGAAAACGAGAGGTCTGTTTATTTATTGAAGAAAATGTTGATAAAATGTAAAAATCGTGGGTTGTGGAAACGTTTTAGATGTTGCCTATGTCAAATTTTATGAAAAAACTGATAAATAAAATTCATATTATTGCCGAAATAAATAGACAATTCTATGGAAAATAATATATTTTTGTCTCGTCAGCAGATTTAATCTTTGGGATAATTACTGACATTTTGAAATTTACTTTATTTAAAGCCTGAATACGTCAGTTGCTTATGATTATGGTAACGCGTGAAAGGTGTTTTAGGAGTTATTATGAAAAAGTTTATCGCAGCATGTGCCTTATTACTCTCATCAGTAGCTTTTGCAGGTATTCCAGCTGGCTATCAGGAAGTTGAATCAGGTGCTGACAATCAGAGAGTATTCGTAAACGGTGAAACCGGTGCAGCTTTCAGCATCATGGTTCAGGCTAACGAAGAAGGTGCTACTGCAAAGGATATCGCTGCTGCCGGTGCTCAGGAACTCGGTTGTAAGGGTGAAGTAGAAGGCGACGAAACCTTCGCTGGTGCATCTGCTTGTGATGTAAACGGTCAGACCCTTGACTACGCTGTAATCGTTGGCGACGGCAAGATGGTTGTATTCTACGCAAACGATAAGGTTACTCAGGACGAAGTTACCGCTTTCACTACCTGGATCCTCAGCGACGAAGAATAATTTCCCGGTTGATCTGGAATTGAGAAACGGGGTTTCGTGAAAACGTAAACCGTAAAGAAGCCGGTGTCTGACGACACCGGTTTTTTACGTCTTATCGGAGTGTCCGTTATTTTCCTGAAAATCCTTGCGGCATGAAGGTTGAAAGACCGCAGAATATGCATAAAAACGCGGAGAAATCCAGCTGTCCGCGGTAACCTGAGGCAAAAAAACGTGAATAGTGATAATGTTACAGATGTTGTCCAGTTCAAATTTTTTGAAAAATCTGCAGGATAAAAGCCGTGGAAATGCCGGTATTGATAGACATTTTAAAGAAAAAGAATATATTGCTACCTCGTCAGATGATTTAATCCCCGGGATAATTGCTGACATATGAAAATTTACTGTATTTAAAGCCTGCACGTGTCCGCCGCTTATAATCAGATAGACACGTAAAAGGCGTTTTAGGAGTTATTATGAAAAAATTTATCGCAGCATGCGCCTTATTACTCTCATCAGTAGCTTTTGCAGGTATTCCTGCCGGCTATCAGGAAGCTGAAACAGGTGCTGACAATCAGAGAGTATTCGTAAACGGTGAAACCGGTGCTAAATTCAGTATCATGGCTCATGCCAACGATGAAGGTGCTACCGCAAAGGATATCGTTGCCGCAAGTGCTCAGCAGCTCGGCTGTAAGGGAACTGTAGAAGGTGATGAAACCTTCGCAAATGTTTCAGGCTGTAATGTTAACGGTGAAAACCTCGAATTCGCCGTAATCGCAAGTGAAGGCAACATTGTTGTATTCTACGCAAACGATAAGGTTACCGATGAAGACGTTACCGCCTTCACTACCTGGATCCTCAGCGACGAAGAATAATTTCCCGGTTGATCCGAAATCGTGAATCCCTGTTTCGTGAAAACGCAGACCGCAGGGATGCCGGTGTCCGGCCATACCGGATGCCGGTTTTTTCATCTCTGTCCGTAATATCCTTTACGCCCGCAGTTCTCAAAGGCTTTTTATTCCTTTTCATTACAGAAAAAATACCCGTTTTACTCCGTAGGGCCGGCATTAATCAGTGCTGGTGAAAAAAACGGCAAAATACCTGAAAAACCATTTGACAATGTGTATAAAAAAATGTAAATTCACTCACAATTCTTCGGAATCAACCAGAAGAGGCGCTCTTCTTAGGTATCCCGTTTAGCTAACATGCTTAAAATGCATTCGGGAAAGGGAATGAAGAGCCGAGGCAGTTAAAAACAGCATTAATTTAACTGTCGGCTATGGAGGCTGAATCCTTCAGGCTGTCACACTTAAGGTGAAGTGCTTCTGGCGGATTATTCCCCCGCCTTTATCAAACTTTCCCTTAGGTAACTCAAACCAATTTTTATTTTAAGGAGTTCATATGAACCAAGTTTGTGTTGCCAAGTTCGGTGGTACCAGTGTTGCTAACTACCAGGCAATGTGCAATTGTGCAAAGATCGTAACCAATAATCCTAATACCAAGCTTGTTGTATTAAGTGCAAGCGCCGGTGTTACCAATCTGCTTGTTGAACTGGCATCTGGTTCTCTTGATCAGGCAAGCATTGAGCAGCGTATGGAAAAGCTCTGTGCTATCGAAAATTCCATTCTTGATGATTTAGGTCGTCCTGAAGCCATTACCGCTGAAATTGAAAAGCTTCTTCATGAAATCAGAGAACTGGCCAACCACGCCATTATCGAACATGACGATGCTCTTACCGACAGAATCGTTTCATTCGGTGAAATCATGTCAACCAAGCTGTTCACTGAAGTGTTAAACAGCTTAGGCTACAAGGCCAAGTGGTTTGACGTTCGTACCGTAATGAGAACTGACAGTCACTTCGGTAAGGCTGCTCCTATCATCGAAGTAATCGCCAACGGTGCCAAGGAACAGCTCGCTCCGTTACTCGATGACTACATCGTTGTAACTCAGGGCTTTATCGGTTCAAACGCTATCGGTCAGACCACCACTTTAGGCCGCGGCGGTTCAGACTACAGTGCCGCACTTCTCGGTGAAGCAATTCCGGGCTGCGCAGCAATCGAAATCTGGACTGACGTTCCAGGTATCTACACTACCGATCCTCGTCTTGTTCCTGAAGCTCACGCAATTCCAGAAATCACCTTCTCAGAAGCTGCCGAAATGGCAACTTTCGGTGCCAAGGTTCTTCACCCTGCTACCATTTTCCCTGCAGTACGCAAGAACATCCCTGTATTCGTAGGCTCTTCAAAGGAACCTGAAAAGGGCGGTACCTGGGTTCGCAAGGAAACCAATTCAAAGCCAACCTTCAGAGCAGTTGCTTTAAGAAAGAACCAGATTTTATTAACCCTCCAGAGCCCTAACATGATCGGCGCCTGCGGTTTCCTGGCCAACATCTTCAGCATCTTCGCCAAGTACGGTATTTCAGTTGACCTGATCACCACTTCAGAAGTAAGCGTTGCCTTAACCATCGACTATACCGGCAGCCAGTCTAACGGTAAGTCTGTATTAAGTGAACAGCTTCTTCAGGAACTCAAGTCATTCTGCCGTGTTCGCATTGATGAAGGTTTATCACTCGTTGCCTTAATCGGTAACGGCATGAGCCAGGTAAGCGGTACCGGTGCTGCAGTATTCTCATCAATCTGTGATGTGAATATCCGTATGATCTGCTACGGCGCAAGCACTCATAACCTCTGCTTCCTCGTAAACGAAGATCAGGCTCCAAAGGCTATTGCTCAGTTACACCACAAGCTTCTTGAAGGTAATCCAACCTCTATCAAGTAACAGCCTGTTTTAAAGATGCCGGAGTTATCCGGTATCCGTGAATCATGAACGGATGTCCGTCATCAAGATGTGACATCCGTTTTTTTTATTCATAAATTGTGATTTTCCGTGAATGCATCCGTCATTCAATTGTGTTATTGTAATCAGGCATGAATATATTCCGGCTTAAGATATCAGGGCCGGGCGTCACTGACATCAGGAGAGAATTATGAAAGTTGTAATGATTAACGGCAGCAGACGTGAACACGGCTGTACATATACCGCACTTACAGAAATGTCCAAGGTTTTTAAGGCTGAAGGCATTGATACCGAAATCTTTTTCGTGGGCACCAGAGCCGTGAAGGGGGAAATTAACGATCTGGTTAAGGAAATTGCCGAGGCCGTGAAGACTGCTGACGGTCTGGTGATTGGTTCTCCTGTGTACTATGCTTCTCCGACAGGAGAGGTTATCGCACTTCTTGACCGCCTGTGGGGAACTGCCGGAGCCGATCTGCGCTTCAAGCCTGCCGCAGCCATAACCTCTGCCAGAAGAGCAGGCACCAGTGCCACCCTTGATGTTATCAACAAGTATTTCCAGTTCAATCAGATGCCGATAGTATCCTCAAACTACTGGAACATGGTACACGGCTCTTTACCTGAAGATGTGTTCAGGGATGAGGAAGGCGTTCAGATTATGCAGATTCTTGCCTCCAACATGTCATGGCTTATCAAGAGCATTGCCGCAGGTAAGAAGGCCGGTGTCAAGCAGCCTCAGGATGTGGAAAAGATTCATACCAGCTTCATCAGATAAGACCTGCCGGAACATCTTTTAAATTCCGGTGCCTTTTTTAGGTAATGAAAAACAACCCCCCGCATGTAGTAGTATGTGCGGGGGGATTGTTCTCTTAAGATCACGGAGAGGTGCGGTGTTAGGCCTCTTCTCCGATGAGCTTCAGGGCTTCGCTCTTAACCTTCAGATAATCAATCTTGCCGGTACCGTTAAGAGGAATGCTTTCAACAACCTGGATATACTTAGGTATGGCCAGTTCACTGATTCCCTGTGACTTGAAGTATTCCTTGATTTCAGAACGGCTGGCTTCGCCTCCGGCGATAAAGAGCATCAGCTGTTCACCCTTCTTGGCGTCCGGTACTGCAACCACTGCCAGAGGATTGTCAGGGTACATCTTGTTAAGGGCGGTTTCCACCTGGGTAAGTGATACCATTTCACCTGCAATCTTGGCAAATCTCTTGGCTCTGCCCTGAATGTGGATGAAGTTGTTTTCATCAATGGTGGCGATATCGCCGGTGTCATACCACTTGTCTGCAGGAGGATCTATTACCCCCGGATTGTCGGCTCTGAGGTAACCCATCATTACGTTGTCGCCTCTTACCCATAAACGGCCGCCTTCGCTGATTCCCGGAATAGGTTCAAGTCTGGTTTCAATACCAGGAAGCGGGCAGCCTGCGGTATTGCGCTTGTAGTGCATGTTGGTGTTAACCGAAATAACCGGAGCGGTTTCGGTGGCACCGTAACCTTCAAGGATGCGGATACCGAACTTGTCGTTCCACAGGTTGACGGTTTCCTCCTTAAGCTTTTCACCGCCTGATACCACGAATCTTACGGCATACATGTCATAAGGGTGAGCATATTCAGCATATCCCCTTAAGAAGGTATCGGTACCGAAAATAGCAGTGGAGTTTGTATCGTACACCAGTAAAGGCACGTTCTTGTAATGCAGAGGTGACGGATACATGAATACCTTCATGCCGGTAATCAGCGGCAGCAGGGTACCGGCGGTCAGACCGAAGGAGTGGAACATCGGCATGGAGTTGAATACGGAATCCAGCATGCTGAACGGAAGCACAGCCTGCAGCTGAACAATATTGGTTTCAATATTGCGGTGGCTGAGTACCACGCCCTTAGGCAGACCTTCGGAACCTGAGGTGAAGAGGATGACTGCAGGCGCGTCGGAGTTCTTCTGACCTCCGCAGAGCTTCTGATATGATCTGTACGGTTTCAGGAGAGAGAAGAGTGCGGATACCTTGGTGAAGGTACTGATTTTTCCCTGCAGATCTTCAAGGTACTTAACGGTGATGCCGCTTTCGGCAAGAGCATCGGTAAGAGCTGAGAAGCCGCCTTTTTCAATAAAGGTTCTGGAGGTGTAGACAACTCTGAGAGGAACAGCACCACAGCAGGCCACAAGATTCTTGGCACCGGTGGAGAAGTTGAGCATGCAAGGAATCTTGCCGCAGGCCTGGAGTGCCATGAAGGTTACCACGCCGGCTGCGGAGTTCGGCAGCAGAAGACCCACGTAGTTCTCGTTTTCACTGTTTTTGAAGTAGGAGCCGAGGGCCATGGATTTTACAAACAGACTCTTTGAGGTAATCGGTTTGCGGTTGTGGTCTTCAAGAATCTTCTTGGAGGTGCTGAGGGTTTTACAGGTGTCAATGAATGAACCGAAAAGGGTATTGTTGGTCATGATGCTAGCTTCAACCTTCATGCGTGCCATGAGGTTGTACATCAGATCTGAAGCCTTCTGGGCTCTGGCCTTGCCTGTATACTGTTCGGGAACTGAGAATCTGATGGCAGGCATAACCTTCACCAGAATGCGTGAACGCGGCTTGTGACGGAACTTGCTGCCGAAATATGAGAATGAGGAGTACTGGCTGCCTTCAATGATTACCGGCAGAATTTCGGCATCAGCCTTGTCGGCGATTACGGCGGTACCTGAATATATCTTCATCAGGGTACCGGTGGTGGTGATGCGTCCTTCAGGGAAAATGGCAGGAATGTTGCCGTTGTCTATTTCCTTGATAAGACTTCTGATGGCCATAGGATTGGTACTGTCGATAGGGTAGTACTTGGCCATAGAAAGCAGAGGCTTGAAATACCACCTGCTGGCGATGCCGGTATCCACCGCATATGAGATGTTGTCATGCAGGTAGGTCCACAGCAGCACACCGTCAAGGAATGAGGTGTGGTTTGCAATGATGAGGGTTCTTTTGCCTTCTCTTGATTTGAAGTTTTCCAGACCTTCACATCTTGCGTGGTAAACAATTTCGAGAACCTTTCTTACGGCTGCTCTGACCATCGGTACAGGCAGAATGCCCACGGTAAGCAGGGCGCCGACGAGACATACGAAGGCGATGATGGCAGACATCAGGGACAGACCGTTCTGGGCTCCGAACACTGCGGTGCAGGCAATGCCGATTACGGAGCTGATTACACTGAACAGAGCCGCGGTGATGTTGTTGGCAGACATGATTCTGGTACGTATTTCATCAGGAGACTTTTCCTGAAGATAGGAGGTGACCGGAACAATGAACATGGCTGCGAAGAAGGTGATGAGGAAGATGGTAACCAGCATGTTGATGCCGCTGAATGATGACAGGTATGAGGTTACGAAATCAACTCCCTGATCGAAGGTGTCAATCTTGTCAGAACCGTATTCCAGCGGAGACTGGAAGAACAGCACGAAGGTGAAGTAAATCATCAGAATGGCTTCTATTACCGCACTGACTGGCAGGAAGGCATTGATTGATTCCTCTTTGTATACCTTTGAGGCTACGGCTGCGCCGGCACCGATACCGAGGCAGAACGGTCCCAGAAAGAGCGGACTGAGAATTTCCTTGCCCAGACCGTTAACGAAGATGTTGTTGGCAATCTGACTGAGCTGAATCATGAAGGTAACGGTTACGCACCATGCACCGGCAAGTCCCAGCAGTGAAAGATATACCTGCTTTGAGTGACGGGCATACTTCAGGTTGCTCCAGGTTGACTGAATGAACATCTTGTGGACAACGGTACTGGCGTCAGCAGGTTCCTGAGATGCAATGTTCTTGGCGGCAATGAAGCCTAAAGATGACAGCAGAATCAGAATCACAGGGAAGTAGACGTTGATTGAGGCACCCGCAATGATACCGGCAATGGTTCCCGCAAACTTGGTGATATATGAACCTGATTCCAGGGCGGAATTTGCGGTTATCAGCTTATCCTTTCCGGTAATGAACGGCACGATACTGAGTCTTATCGGGGTGAAGAATGAAGCTTCCACACCGGTAAGGAACATGCCGAGGAGCATGCCGGCTTCAGATGAATTGAAATATGAAACGGCAATGATGACGGCGATGCATATTTCAAATATCTTAAGATTGCGGAGAAGTTTGGCCTTGTCGTATTTGTCTGACAGTTCACCTGCAAGTGCGGAGAACAGAAATACCGGAATCATGAACAGACCGGAGGCAAGGTATACCAGAGTCTGTGAATGTTCAGGAGTATTCAGCAGGGCATAGGTTACAAACGCAAGAAAGCCAGCCTGAATAAATGAATCGTTGAAAGCTCCGAGTAATTTTACCGAAAAAAACGATAGAAATGACTTGTTTGAAGTGAGTTTTACTGAATTATCCATAATATACACAACCTAACATGCAGTTTAATGCTGCTTAATTAAATGTTTTTATTATAATCTTGATCAGTTTATTTTAATTTTTCTAATACACATATGACATTTACATTCAGCTTTAGTTCATATAAGGTTAAAAAAATGTAAAAACGATACTGTCAGAGGAAGGAATGAGAGAGGAAAGTGGTGCCACTTACGGGGTTCGAACCTGCGACCTATTGTTTACGAAACAATTGCTCTACCAGCTGAGCTAAAGTGGCACTTTGAGAAAAGAAATTCCGCAGACGGAATTTTTCAGGTGAGGATGACGGCGTCAGTCGTCAGCAGCCCATCCGTATTTCAGAATGGGCGCATTTTACCACAAAAAATTACTTGTGATTACTAGTTTTTCTATGTTTTATGAACTGATTGTTAAGAGAGATGGAAAAACCGCTGTACATTCTGGCTACGGCTCCGGCATTTACCGGCTGATTGTTCTTGTCGTAGAGAGTAATGGTTGATTTTTCATCATATACACCGATCTTGAAGGTGTATTTGCCTGAATCGATGGCCCACGGTTCGGTATCGTGAGCTTCCCAGTCTTCAGGATCCAGTTCGGAGTAGTCGACTTTTATTTCACCGGCGGTTGATGAGTATTCCTTGATCTTGATGTCGTAATCCACCATCAGCTCGGTGAGTACGGCATAGGTTTCATCAAACGGAGCATTGACCATCCAGCACGGAAGCTCGTTGTTGTCACGGCCGATGGTGATTTCCAGATCCCTGTCTTTGTTGGCGTGGATGTTAAGCTGCTGCTGATGGTATGACTGCATGAGTCTGTTGGCCATCAGGGCTGAGAATCTTGCAGGTTCAAAACGGTTGAGACCGGTGCTGAGTTCCTCGCCGTCCGGACGTTCGATGATGTTGTCGGTAATCTGTACGGCCACGCCCGGAATGTTGCGGCTGTTTCTTATCATGCGGAACAGATACTTCTGTCTGTAGATAAGGGCGTTTTCCGCCATGTCATAAGTGTTGTACGGGGTGGCGAACTCGGTACCTTCATACCAGTCTGTCTGAACGAAATTACTTACGGGATCGATGTTTTCGATATCGATGTTGTTCATGTTCAGGAATCTGACCAGAACATTGAACAGCTCGTTCGGTGTCATGGTGTTGCCGTATTCGTCAGGATAGAACCAGACCTGTGACAGGTCGCCGTCGTTGAATGTTACGACATTAGGATCCAGCGGAATGAGCTTCTGAGGCGGACGGATGTCCACGTATTTGCCCAGTATGGCTGCACGGGAGTCCTTTATCGGCTTTGCGGGAATGTCGAATTCCCTTGAAAAATTCGGATGAGTCAGCTCGGCCGGTATCCTCAGCGGTTCGGAGGTATCAATCGTATCCAGATATTTGAAGCTGTTGTTGGCGGTTCTTACATCTTTGTTAACCTTGCCTGATGTACAGCCGCAGAGGGCTGCTAGTATCAAAATGCTGCATCCGTTGAGAATGCTGAATAATGTTCTGTTCACTGCCGATCTCGGTTTTTCTGTAATGAATTCCAAAAATAAAAACAGATGTTATCGTACTAGATTCACTGAATTTTTACAAGTGAGAGACTTCGTAAAAGAGAGCAGGAGGTGAAAGGAATCGGGCGCCGGGGGATTTCAGCGGATAAAAAAATACGGTGAAGTCCCCGGGGACTTCACCGTATCCTGAATCATACAGAAGTATTATCTGCGACAGGCGTTGGCATCATCAGGTAAAGCAACGTCGCCTTCCTGCTGAGCCTGACCGAGAAATTCATGATACTTTCTGGTTAAGTCATCGTTGCTGAAAGTGGCTTCGTAGATCTTTCTGCTTACGCGCATCATGTGAGGCTTCTGGTCACGTGAATAAACCTGAGCCAGACACTGCTGAGCACCCATGAACTGCTTGTTGGTTGCAATAACCTGTTCTCTGTTCTGGGTATCAGTGTTAAGAATGGTTTCAAGACTGTCGGCGTACTGGGCAAGAGCCTTCTTCTGTAAAGAATCAAGCTTGCTGTCGTTTAACAGTGATTCTACATCTGAATTGTAGGCAAGAGCGGAAGATGACAGAGCCATTCCGGCAGCTACAATAACTGAGCCGAGAACTGATTTACTGAAAAAGTTCATAATATTCCTCGCTAAATAGATTTATGAATTCAACCGTCATTTACGGTTGGTTGATAATCATTCCAGTATCTTCCAATTTTACTCTTAACGATACCAAAAAAACAAAAACCAGGTCACAATGGCAGCTGATTTTCAGCCTTACTGCTTGCTGAGGTATGCGGCGAGGTTGTCGATAACCTTGTCAAATACTGACTTGATGGCATCGCATTCTTCGTCGCCTTCGTAAACCTGAGAGCCCGGACCGATTTCACCGTTTTCGTTCTGGTATGAAACTTCAATGTGGGTGAAGCTCATTTCAATTTCCAGTTCACCGAGCACAATATTACATCTGAAGGTGATGTATCTGGTACCTTCGGCTGGATCGTAGTCAGGATCCTTCATTCTTTTAACGAATGAGAAAACGCCTTCTTCCTTGTTTTCGTTGATGATACCTTCCGGACGCACACCAACCCTGAGCCAATGACGTGTACGCGGATAAACCTGAATGAACACGTCTCCTTTAGGTGAGCGGCGACTTAAATCAACTTCAAATTCGTTGGAAGTATTATCTTCGCTGGCGAAGTCCTGGGCTGAGACTTCAGTATCGTATAATTCTTCGTTGCTCATAAAATCCTCTTTTTTTAAATAAATTAAAACGGTTGGTTACGCGGTGGCCTTCTGGGAGTCTTCCTTCAGAGCCACGGTAAGGTTAAATACTTTCTTGTCCGCGGTGGAGTATCTGCTGTCCACGCAGAAGTAGCCTGTTCTTTCAAACTGGAAAGCTTCCATGGCCTCTGCTTCCTGCAGGGCAGGTTCGATGTAGGCCTTTTCAATTATTCTGAGTGAGTTTTCATTGATGGTTGACAGGAAGTCTTCAGCGGCCCCCGGATTAGGAACCTTGAACAGACGTTCATAAAGTCTGATTTCGGCAGTCTTGCCGTGGGTTGCGCTTACCCAGTGGATTACTCCCTTAGGCTTGTGGCCTTCAACATCCTGACCGAGTGATTCAGGAATGTAGGTGCAGTGTACGCAGGTCACGTTGCCGTTTTCATCTTCCTCACAGCTTTCAGCCTTGATGATGTAGCCGTAACGTAAACGAACTTCCTTATCAAGTGACAGGCGCTTGAACTTCTTGTTGCCTTCCTTTCTGAAGTCTTCGGCTTCGATGAAGAGTTCACGGGTGAACGGAACCTTTCTTGAACCTAGTTCAGGCTTTAACGGATGGTTCTGGGCATCAAGCTCTTCAACCTGTCCTTCAGGATAGTTGTCGATAACAAGCTTGAGCGGATTGAGCACGGCCATGCGACGCTGAGCGTGTTCGTTCAGGTCTTCTCTGATGCATGATTCAAGTGCTGAAAATTCAACGGTGTTGTCCTGCTTGGTAACGCCGATGCGACGGCAGAATTCTCTGATTGAGGCTGGAGTGTAGCCTCTTCTGCGCAGACCGGAAATGGTGGTCATGCGAGGATCGTCCCATCCGTCAACAATCTGTTCCTTGACCAGAGTGTTCAGTTTTCTCTTTGAGGTGATGGCGTATTCCAGATTCAGACGGCTGAATTCGTACTGATGAGGGTGATGTTCAATGGTGATGTGTTCGAGAACCCAGTCGTAGAGACGGCGGTTGTCCTGGAATTCCAGGGTACAGATGGAGTGGGTAATGCCTTCGAGCGCGTCTGAAATACAGTGGGTGAAGTCGTACATAGGGTAGATGCACCACTTGTCACCGGTCTGATGGTGAGAAGCGAACTTGATACGGTAGATTACAGGGTCTCTCATGCAGATGAATGATGAGGCCATGTCAATCTTGGCGCGGAGACATGCCTTTCCTTCCTCGAATTCACCGTTCTTCATCTTTTCGAAGAGAGCCAGGTTTTCTTCAACGGTTCTGTCTCTGTACGGACTGTTTCTGCCTGGAGCGGTAAGGGTTCCTCTGTATTCCCTTATTTCATCAGGGCTGAGTTCGTCAACGTAGGCGAGGCCCTTCTGAATGAGTTCGATGGCATAGCCGTAGAGCTTGTCGAAATAGTTTGATGAATACTTAGGTTCGCCGTTCCACTTGAAACCGAGCCAGTTAACGTCTTTCTTGATTGAGTCGACGTATTCAACTTCTTCCTTTGACGGATTGGTATCGTCAAAGCGGAGGTTGCATAAGCCGTTGTAATCACGGGCAATGCCAAAGTTTAAGCAAATTGATTTGGCATGACCGATGTGCAGATATCCGTTCGGTTCCGGCGGGAATCTGGTAACGATGGTGTCATATTTCTTTGCTGCCAAATCTTCATCAATAATCTGAGTAATAAAGTTTGAAGTATGGATTGCCTCTTCTGTCATACCTAACCTCTAGGGTAATACCTTTTTTTAGTCTTGTTACTTAACGTCAGTAAAATTCTTCTGTTTCCGGACCGTCATCCTGCGGAAGCGATCCGTCGTATTCTGCCGCACTCTCCGGTGCCGGGCTTTCAATTCGGGCTGATCCGTCACCACTATACACATGGTGCGGTATCCGAATCAATGCTGTCATGACAGTAATCAGACTTTGATTTCATAAATGCCTGAAATACGTCAGGGCAGTAACGCGTTCCATTACAAAATATTTTTTAGAAGTCCGGTTTTCCCGAAAAAACAGAAAAAACGAAACCTAACTGATTTCTTCCGGAAAATCAGCTGTTTTCGAACTGCTAAAAAATAACCGCTGATCGCGGTACGGTTCATAAATGTCCTTTCAGCCGCTGCTTCAGGGAATATAATGCGCTTCCGAACCGATTAAAAGCTAATTATATGATACATGCAAGCCTATAAGCAAAAAAAAGTTTATCTTTTATGGTTCATGTCGGCAAACCGAGTGCGCGTCTTCGGGACATCCCGCATGCCGGGAGTTTTCTGAAGAAACGAAAAATACCGTGAATCGGAGAGATTTCCGTGTCTTTTCAAGGCTCCGTACAGGGCTTTTGCATCAGCCGCAAATCAGAGCGGCGCGCCTGCGTCGGACGGCATGCTCCGAACCTTTACCGGCATGTGCGGTTTACTTGAAACTCAACCCGATAGATACTATAATTACGGCCATGACATTGAAGAAGGATTACGACTACTTCGTAAGTGTTCTGAAATTAGTGTTTTGGGTTGAAAAGCCCGCATAAGTTCCTGTTATTTGTTGTATTTAAAGATAACATGAAAACCTTAGTAAGATAGATAGAGAGTAATACTATGAGTTTTGAATCAGATAAGTCTTTTAATGATTTCGTTCATTTCCCTCGCGGAATCCGTCGCAGCGGTCTTTTTTCAATCAAGGAATCTGATCTTCTGGAAGAATGCGGTGATGCCATGATGGAACTTTATCAGGGCGTTCGCAAGCCAAAGGATGCTGCTGAAAAGACTTTCGTTGAACAGATTAAGGGTGAAGCAGTTATTACTGATTTAAATGCCAAGGTATTTAAGAAGTATCTTTACGAAATCAGCCCTAAGAAGTCTCATAACCTTACCACCAGCACTGATGATGACGGTTATGATTCATCCGAAGAATCAATTGATTAATTTCAAGATTTTATTTTTTCGTTGGCACTCCGGTATACAACAGGTATAGAGTCCGCCGAAACCTGTAAGACAGGTCGCGGGACGTATCATATCTGGTACCGGTTTGTTTTTTTTCTGATATATAACATATAGAGAAACAGTAAATGCATCGTAATTCTGACGAAAAACTTGTTCAGGCTTTCAGACACTGTGGCCCGTATTTAAAGCACCATCGCGGTTCTACATTCGTAATAATGATTCCCGGGGCTACCGTGGCAAGTTCTCACCTTGAAGACATCATCGGTGATATCGCTCTCCTGCAGAGCCTTGATATCAAACTTGTTCTGGTTTTCGGAGCCAGGGAACAGATTGATGCCGCTCTCGATAAAAATCAGATTAAAGCCAAATTCTACAAGCGCATACGTATCGCCGACGACGAAACCTTTGAGGTAATCAAGAGAGTATGCGGACAGATGCAGATTGATCTGACCTCCAAGCTTTCAATGGGCCTTATCAACACCCCGATGCAGGGGAGCCGTCTGAATGTAATCAGCGGCAACTTCGTAACCAGCAGACCAATCGGTGTTGTTGACGGCATCGACTATATGCACAGCGGTATCATCAGACGTGTTGACGCCGACAATATCCTACGTGAAATCAACAATCACTCAATCGTTCTCATTTCACCTGTGGGCTATTCCGTTACCGGTGAATGCTTCAGCGTGAACAGTGAAGAGGTTGCCGCCAAGGTGGCCGTTGCCATCAAGGCCAACAAGCTCATTACCTTCTGTTCAAACGACGAGCTTCTGGTTAATGAAAAGGGTGACGTTATCGCGGAAATGTTCCCTGATGAAGCTCAGAAGTATCTGGAACAGATCGATGCGGATGTTCACAACAGTACCTACAGATATCTCAAGGCATCCATCTACAGCTGTAACGGCGGGGTGGAAAGATGTCATCTGGTTTCCCATGAACAGGACGGCGCCATCATTCAGGAACTCTTCACCAGAGACGGTATCGGTACCCAGATCGTTAAGCAGAGTGCCGAACAGGTAAGTCAGGCAACCATCAATGATATTCCTTCTCTGATGGAACTCATCAGACCTCTGGAACAGGAAGGCATTCTTGTTCACAGACCTCGTGAACAGCTGGAAATGGAAATCGAAAACTATGTCGTAATCAAGCGTGACGGCATGGTTATAGCCTCCGCCGCTCTCTACAGCTATGAGGAAAAGATGGGCGAACTGGCATGCGTGGCCATTCATCCTGACTACAGAGGTTCTTCAAGAGGCGACATCCTCATCAACAAGATTGAGGAACTTGCCCGCAGCAAGGGACTCAAGCAGCTGTTCGTTCTCACAACCAAGTCTGCTCATTTCTTCCTTGAAAAGGGCTTCGTACCTGGAACAATTGAAGATCTTCCTGCAAAGAAGAGAGAACATTACAACTATCAGCGTATGTCCAAGATTCTGTTCAGACAGATTAAGGACTGATTTCAGGGGAATGACGGCATTTACTGCCGTTATCAGGAAAAGTGGTGGATTCCGACAGGAATCTCACCATTTTTTTTGAAAAATAACCTGGTGTTAACCTAAATATGAAATGGATTTCAAGGATTATATTAGACTTATGTAGTACCATACACGCATAGGATATGTCTGAGATAAACAATAAGAAAAAATTCTGCAATGGCCACGATAAAGATAATTGATTCACTGACTCAGTTTCTGTCTCGTAAAAAAATAACCATCCAGTGTCATAACTTCCCGGATGCCGATACCATAGGCGCCGGTTTCGCGCTGTGGAGGTATTTTACTGATCACGGAATTGATACCCGCCTGGTTTACGGCGGTTCACACGTTATTTCAAAAAGCAATCTGTGCATGTTTGTGGACAGACTGCACATACCGATTGAACATGTTGCCGATGACTTCAGGGCTGATGGTCTGCTGATAACAGTGGACTGTCAGTACTACAGCTCCAATATCGAACATATTGAAGCTGACGAGGTTCTGATGATTGACCACCACAGACAGGGCGAGAATATTGAAAAGATTACAGGCTCCGACATCAGATGCTTCTCCTGCATCAAGGAACAGTACGGAAGCTGTGCCTCCGTGGTCTATCAGCTGTTCCAGAAGTCAAACTACAGCATGAGTCTTCAGACCTCTACGGCGCTTTACTATGGCCTCTACATGGATACCAACGAGTTTTCGGAAGTAAGACATCCTGCGGATCGTGAAGCCCGTGATGAACTGGTTTTTGATGACCGCATCTTTACTCTTCTCAAAAATTCAAACTTAAGTCCCGAGGAGCTCAGACAGGCCGGAGCCTCACTGCAGAACTACGATTCCAGAGGAAGACTCGCGGTTATCGAGTCCGTACAGTGTGATCCCAATGTTCTGGGAATGATTGCGGATATGATGATAAGAGTGGAGAACATAACCACTGCCATAGTATTCAACAGACTCAGCGGCAGTGACTATGATCCGGAACATTCAGAGATCTACAAGTTTTCCGTAAGAACCTGTGTCGGCGAGGTGAGAGCCAATGAACTGGCGGAGCTGATTGTGGCTCCGAGAGTGAATTCTGTCCGTATAGGCGGCGGTGGCGGTCACCGTCTGAAAGCAGGCGGCAGGGTAAGCGTTGAACTGTTTGCCAGATACCTTGAGGAAACAGGTTCTGATTTTACATTCAATGATTACCTGTATCAGGTTTTTGAGGAATATTCATCTGCCGCCAAGATCATCTACTCCGATAACTACGATCTGAACGAGCTGCTGCCTTATGCCGAAAGGTATGAGGAAACGGAATACGTGATGGGATACGTATGCAGTACGGAAATCGCTGAGGAGGGCAGACATCTGCTTATCCGCAGCAGATTCGGTGACGTCAGGGAAAAGGTCAGTCCGGATCTGTACATAATGGTAAACGGACGCGGTGACGTGGTTACCGTACCCCGCAAGGAATTCAGCCAGCGTTACTGTGACTGTGCCGGTCCGCTGAACATGGTTGAGTTCTCCAAATATGATGAGCCTAGAATAGTTATAGATCAGAGTGGCAGAAAGTTTTATCTCAAGGATAAGCTTCACTGCTGTACCTTCAGACAGCCTCAGTATGTGTGGGTGGTGCCTATTGAAAGACTCGGCCGTCCTGTCAAGCTGGTTGATTCCAAATGGGCAAGTTCTGACTTCAGATTCGGTAACATCAGTGATTATCTGATTATCAGTGAAAAGAATCCTTCAGAAATAACCATCTCGGATCCCGGCAGATTCAGAGCCGTGTACAAGAAGACGGTCAGATAGATAATTGTGCCGAAAAACAGTCAGATCAGAAATACCGGTGCGTTGCATATTTTACTGGATAAAACCGCATGGATTAAGGTTTGTTCACTGATATTCAAGTGGAAACTTGAGATATTTAAAATAAGAATCAATCATCCTGTCGATGACGGGATTTTTGATTCCTTCTCTTTTCAGTTCTTCTTTTTTTTCTTTCCAAAGAACTTTTGGATCTGCATTATTCATAAAATCTACTCCATTAAGAAAATATACACCAAAGTACATGCCTTAAAAACAGTGGAGTTTTAAGGGAAATAAATTATTTTGAAGGTAAAGTCACTTTAAATATAGAGCTGTGCAGTGTTTTCATTTTTATCTTTCTCAATTTAGTTTTCGTTAAAGTATAACGGTATTTCACTGTGTTTGTTTTACGGATGTACCAGACTGTGCTTCATAAGAAATATTTACGCATGTGTCATGTCTGGCTTTGAGGCGGGACAGAATGTTAAAGTTTATAAGTATCGGTTCAGAATTATTTCATGAATTAATTTAAAGCAACAGTTACTATGCTGATTTAAAAAATCACGATGTAAAGGATTTCTGGACACTGCTTCCGGATACCGGATATCTCACCTTTGCTCCGCAATACCGATCTGCCAAAAAACGAATACAGACTGTATATTCCAAAGGACTGTTTCAAATCGAAGATTATGGATTTCTTTGAAATAAATCCTGTTATGAAAAACAATACCGGTGAGCTGATAAAAGGTTTGTTTGAAGGTAATGCCGAAGCGGTAGAATCAAAACTTGACGCACTCCTGATGAAATACGTTTCCATCAGAGACTTTGCCGCAAATGAATCAAAGGAAAACTATTACCGCGGTTTCATGAACGGACTGCAGGTGAACGGGATTTCATACATGGAGGAACATAAATCCGACACGGAAGCGGGAGACGGCTGCGCCGACATCATTGCTTCTTCCAAAAACGATGACACCATAGTAATTATGGAATTAAAGCAAACGGCAAGACCTTTCGGCACCAAGGTTTCCGTTGCGGTAAACGCACCGGAACATGTGCTTGAAAAAAGATATGCCGATGAGTTCGTTAATGCTCCGGGAATAAAGAATGTGTATGCCTACGGCATCTGTTTTTATAAAAAAAACCGTTCCGTTAAGGTTCAGAAACTCAAATAGCAGGAGTACTGAACGTAAGCTTCCTAAATAACGGTAAAAGCCTTGTTTTTTACGGCTTTTACCACATGTTTTGCATGAGTATGCAAAGCATTACGCTCATACTCAATGATTTTTCCACTCGCAAAAATCACTTTAAGCCCTTGATTTGCAGTCGCTGAAAGCATGTCCAAACAGGTGCTGAAAATTATGTGAGCTTTTTTGCGGAGGAACACATTGCTCCAGGGATGAGACGTAATTTAGGTATTTAGGAAAAACAGGTTATACAAAAACTTGGAAGGCTGTCATCACGGTCAGTTTTGGAGATAAATCACAAGGAGGATTATTCCAGGCGCATCGTCAGCGCATTATCTTTCTGTATTCACTCGGTGTTACTGAATAATGTCTGATGAACATTCTCGTAAAATATGACTGGTTGTAGAAGCCGGAGCTGTTGGCAATGTCTATGATGCGGTCATCGGTGTCCTTTAGCATCTGGGAAGCCTTGCTGAGTCTGTGGTCTATGAGAAATTCATTAAAGGTTTTACCGGTTGTTTTCTTAAAGAGTTTCATGAAATGACTGTCCGAGAGACAGCATTCTCCGGCAACGGATGATATGGAAATCTTCTGTTCGTAATGATTTATGACCGCATTTATGGCAGGTTTTATCTTGGAGAAATCCACGCGGTATTCGGTTGCCGTTCTGTCGTTTCTTACGGTATTACGGCTCAGTATCTGAAAGACGAGATACAGACATCCGAGAACCCCCATCTGAAAGTCAGTGTAGCTTTTTTTACGGTTTTCTATAAGCTCACTGAGAACCGGCATCAGCCTGACATTAAGAGGAGTGTCCTTCTTTATGATTTCCGGAAAAATCAGTCTTTCCGCCTCAATGTCTTCGATTATGCCGAGATTCTCGGGATCGAGAATCCGGTTTTTTACAAGATTTGTGTTAAACAGAATGGAAAAGAAGCTTGCGCCTTCGTCACGATACTGCTCCACACAGTGGGGATATCTGCGGTTGGCAATCAGAATGTCTCCGGCCGAGGCTGTGATTTTTCTGTTGCATATGGTAAAGAGTGCAGTGCCTTCGGTGATGACGGTGATTTCCACTTCGTCATGCCAGTGAAGCGGAAAACTCTTCATCCATAGCGGAATTATGGTGTGGTAAATGGAGTAGGAGAAATCATCTTTTCCGTGCTTTTTGCTTTCATGTATCAGTCTGACATTATTCATGTAAAAAGCTCCCGTAACGGAATGGTCTGCCATTAAGAATAATAGGATTGTGTTAAATTGTAAATAGAATCATTAAAGATTTTCTTTCTGAAGATTCTTAAACTAGTTCCATTGAATAACAGTCCAAAGGAGCTAATGTCATGATGTATGAAGGAATCAGTCATAAATGCGGTTACAACGACTGCTACTCTCTTAATGAAACGGATTTGAGAATCCGGCTTCATGCAAACCGCAGCGTGGTGAAGGCGGTTCTGGTTCATGAAGATCCGTATATCAACGGAATATCCGGTTTTTCCGCATGGGACGGACATCCTGCTGAGATGAAACTGACCGCGGAACTTGCTCATGAAATCATTTATTCAGTGACGGTGAAGCCTGAGTACAGACGCCTGCAGTATTATTTTCTGCTGACTTTCGATGACGGTACCGTAAAATGTTTCCTGGAAGACGGTTTTTACGATCCGTCATTCATACACCGTGACGAGTTCGCCAAACATTTCTTTAAGTTTGCCTGGATGAACGATTCCGACATCTGCAATCCGCCTGAATGGGTGGCGGATACCGTGTGGTATCAGATATTTCCGGACCGTTTCTCAAGGTCTGAGGACGGCAGTAAAGGCAGATTCAGGGACTGGGACGTCATTACCGGTATCGACCATAAGAGTCTCTACGGTGGCAACGTCAGGGGCGTGTCCGAAAGACTTGAGTATCTGGCCTCCCTCGGTATTACCGGCATTTACTTTAATCCGATATTCAGGAGCGGAACCAATCACCGTTACGATACCGCGGATTACGAAGAGCTTGATCCGGCATTCGGTACCAATGAGGAATTTGCCGCACTGGTGAAAAAGGCTCATGACATGGGCTTTAAGATCATGATTGATGCAGTGTTCAATCATTCCGGACCGGAGTTTTTTGCCTGGAGGGACGTACTTAAAAACGGACGTAATTCCAGATACTTTGACTGGTATTACGTTAATGACGACGACTTTGCCGGAAAGAAGGGCAACACCATGGACGGACGTTATTATTCCTTTGCCTTCGTGGCCGAAATGCCGAAGCTTAATACCAATAATCCTGAGGTTGTGGATTACTTTACCGGCATCTGCAAAAAATGGATTGCGGAATTTGACATCGACGGCATCAGATTCGACGTTGGTAATGAGATTTCACACAGCTTCATAAAGCATCTTCGCCGTGAGCTTAAAAAGATCAGACCGGATATTTTCCTTCTGGGAGAAATATGGACCGATTCAGCTCCTTATCTTGACGGTGATGAATACGACTCCGTCATGAATTATCCGTTCATGCAGAGCATCGGCAATTTCTTTCTTGACGGCAGTCTGAATGCCGGGGATTTCAGGTACAGAATTGATTACTGCTATTCACTGTATAAGGAACAGGTAAATCGAGTTCTTTTTAACCTTCTGGACAGCCATGATGTGGCAAGAATCATCAACAGGACAGGATCCTACGATGAATTCATTCAGCAGATGACTATTCTCATGACTATGCCGGGATCTCCGTGTATTTATTACGGTACCGAGATAGCTCTTGAAGGTGCGGACGATCCGTATAACCGCAGACCGATGCCGTGGAAGGACATTGAATCCGGAAAATACGAACACATAACGGAGGAGGTAAAGGAGCTTATCGCCCTGCGTAAATCAGAAGGCTTTAAGGGAAAAGGCGGACTTTTCTGGGAAGAATCCGACGGTTCAAGACTTATCCGTTACTCAAGAGGCGAGGGCGGACGTTACCGGGTCTGCATAAACGCCAACGATTATGACATTGACCTTGTCGTTAAGGGAGATGTGCTGTTTGCACATGGCTATGAAGACGGCAGACTCAAAAAGGGAGGTGTTCTGGTTACCGTGATTAAGGAGAAGTAATCAACAGCGATCCGGACACCTGAAAGGTTACCGCCGTGTCCGATATCCTGTAAGATTTGCACATCTGAGGTAAAGACTGTTCAATCCTTGGTTTTTGGCCGTTGCGCCCTCGGAGCAGGAGTCGTGACGGCCGTTTTTTTACCTGTGGATAAATTTTTACGCTATCTGAGTACCTCCTTTCGGCATCCCGGTGAATAACAGGTCGCTCCGGAATATTTTTTCACAGGTCATTTTTTTGAAATACGGCTGCTGACCCGGTATATAAAATGATACGTGCAGTTTGGATTTTTTTATTAAGGAGATTATTATGAAAGTGGAAGCTGCATTTATTTTCGTTGCTCCGAAGACCGACAGAACCGTGCATAAGTGCGATATAGATACCGAGATTCTCAACCTGCACGTGGTCGGTGTGGGCAGTTATGCCGAAGGTGTTGAAGTCGCCAGGGAACTTGTGGAAAACGGCGTTAAGGTTATTGAACTGTGTGCGGGATTCGGTAACGAGGGCGTTGCCATGATAACCCGGGCGGTTCATGGAAAGGCTAAAGTAGGAGCCGTTAAATTCGACTGTCATCCGGGACTTGATTTTAAGAGCGGTGACGAACTTTTTGCTTAAATTTCAAAGAGGCATTAATGAAGAACCTGTTAACAATCGTAAAACACGGAGACTGTGAGCTCATTCGCGGGCATGGTCAGGCATCCCTGCCGGAACATACCCACAAAAGCTTTACCATGGTTCTTTTTACCGCAGGATGCCTCTTCGTCTCAGTTAACGGTGTGCGCCGTAAAGTCAAAGCGGGTACCGTCATTGTTCTGCCTCCGGACAATTCCATTTCACTCTCTGCCTGTGATGTCTATGATTATTTATCACTGTCCGTTCATGACAAAATGTGCGTAAGAATCATGTCATATCTTTCTGAATCACCGTGCGTTTTTACGGATTCGGGAATAATAAACGCTATTCTGGCTGATTTTGACGCAGTTGCCAGTGAAGAGGACTTTATCGACAGACTGGGGATTTTTCTACAGCGCTATTCTCCTGCCGGTAACGGTGCGAGGAGTGTGGCTGAGGTTGTGAAAAAAGCCCGTGAATATATCGAAGAACACATTACTGACGGCATCTCCGTTGCTGATGTGGCTTTAGGTCTGGACGTTACGAGCTCCTATCTTGCCCGGGTTTTTAAAAAATTCATGAAGATTACTCCGAAACAGTATCTTATTCAGTGCCGTCTCAGGGAGGCGAAGAGGAAGATGGAGGATGACGTGCGCGATGCCGATATCGCCTATGAAACAGGTTTTGCCTCCCAGAGTCATCTCTGCACCGTTTTTAAAAAGTACATGGGGATTTCAGTCGGGGACTATAAGGGCCTGATTCATAAAAAGTAGAAGGCTTACGGTCATTTCCGAACACTTGAATTTCCACGTGTTTTTTAATTACCGCGAATATTCTTTAAGAATGTAATTATTGTCAGGAGTTTAAAACAAAAAGTACAAACCCCCGGTCATGATGTCATGGCCGGGGGTTTTGACTGTGGATAACCGATTATTAGAAATCAGCGTTGTTTACGGTACGTGGGAACGGAATAACGTCACGTACGTTACCCATACCGGTTACGTATACAACCAGACGTTCGAAACCGAGACCGAAACCTGAGTGGGTTACGCTGCCGTAACGGCGGAGGTCTCTGTACCACCAGTAGTTCTTAGGATCGAGGTTGAGTTCGGCAAGTCTTCTGTCGAGAACTTCGATTCTTTCTTCTCTCTGTGAACCGCCGATGATTTCACCGATTCCCGGTGCAAGCACGTCCATTGCGGCTACGGTCTTGCCGTCATCGTTAAGTCTCATGTAGAAGGCCTTGATGTCCTTAGGATAGTTCTTAACAACTACAGGAGCCTTGAAGTGTTCTTCAGCAAGGTAGCGTTCGTGTTCTGACTGAAGGTCAACACCCCATTCAACAGGGTATTCAAACTTCTTGCCGCAGTTCTTCAGAATTTCGATGGCGTCGGTGTAGTCAACCTGAGCAAAGTCTGAAGATACGAACTTTTCAAGTCTGTTGATGGCATCCTTGTCTACGCGTTCTGCAAAGAATTCCATATCGTCACGTCTTTCGGTGAGTACTGCCTTGAATACGTACTTAAGCATTCTTTCAGCAAGAGCAGCATTGTCGTTGAGGTCATAGAAGGCAACTTCAGGTTCAACCATCCAGAATTCAGCCAGGTGACGGGTGGTATTGGAGTTTTCAGCTCTGAAGGTAGGTCCGAAGGTGTATACCTTTGACATTGAGGAAGCGATGGTTTCAGCGTTCAGCTGACCTGAAACGGTCAGGAATGCTTCCTTGCCGAAGAAGTCCTGTGAATAGTCAACCTTGCCGTCTGCAGTCTTTGGAGGGTTGTTCATGTCCAGAGTGGTGATGCGGAACATTTCGCCGGCACCTTCACAGTCTGAAGCAGTGATTAGCGGAGTTGAAATCCAGATGAATCCTTCTTCGTTGAAGAATCTGTGGATAGCCTGAGCCAGACAGTTTCTCACACGCATAACCGCACCCATGATGTTGGTTCTGGTTCTCAGGTGAGCATTTTCACGCAGGAATTCAACAGTGTGTCTCTTGGCGCTCATAGGATAGGTATCAGGATCTTCAACCAGACCGCATACTTCAACTGCAGTAGCCTGAATTTCGAACTGCTGGCCCTTACCCTGTGATTCTACAATCTTGCCGTCAGCTACAACGGAACAGCCGGTGGTCAGATGTAAAATACCGTCTTCATAGTTGCTTAAGGTATTTGGAGCAACAACCTGAATAGGATTAAAGCAAGAACCATCATGTACAGCTAAAAATGAAAAACCTGCTTTTGAGTCACGTCTGGTTCTGATCCAACCGCGTACGCGAACTTCGGTACCAACTTCATATGAACCTTTTAAAATGCTGTCAACTGAAGCAATAATCATTATAAAACCTCTCACGAACTGGTAATGTTTAAAGAACCAGTAGTTAAGTATCAATTAATTAAATAAAAACCCCTCTGATCTTATTCTTAAAAGTCCAAAAAGGCAACCTAAAAATAAATCAGGATTTCTTTGTCAGATTTGAAGTATCAAGACCGTCACGACAGAATCTGAGATCAACGTAATATGCCCTGCCCGTATAACATCTTGAAGGCTGATAGAGCACAGGAAGGGCATTGATCCCCAGCTCCTTGATGGCGGTAAGAAGAGGGGCGTGAATCTCTTCGGTGAATTTTATCGGCTCACTGCCGTTTTCAGGAGTGAATTCCAGATCTATAAAGGTATGACTGCCTGTTTCATGCTCGGTCACCCTGATGATTCTGGCTGCGGTGCAGTCCCATCTCAGGAATCTGTTGTAATCCCTGGCATAGGCGAAATAGCACTTCCCCGCCATGAAGAGCAGAATCGCGGCCATGGCTTCGAGAAGAACAAAATAGTTCTGAACAAAGGCAATGTACTGTTTGAAAACGAGAAACAGTATGCAGATGCCTCCGCATATGGCATACATCCAGGCGAATTTGATGATTCCGCGATTGGCTTCCGGTCTTCTGTATGATGTCAGGTCCAGATTGATCGGGGCTTCCGGATTAGGCGTGTAGGTAATCAGCTTGTTTTCCACAGGGGGATCCTTTTAACTGTTATGCGGTAAACGGTGCCGTGAACAGACGGCGGGCCGTTTCCGTGAAATTGTTCCGTAAAACGTTATTTTTTCCGTTCGGATTCGGACGTAACCGCAGGTCATGAGGCGGTTCGTCCGGGATGAGAAACAGAAGGAATTAGTAGAGAATTCCCTCGCCGGAAGTGGTTACGGGGATAACGTCATCGTCATCATAAACTACGGTACCTTCAATTCTGTAGGTTCTGTCAAGCATGGTGTTGAGCAGTGTTGATGATGCGTTAGGACTGTGTACGACATCAGGTTCGAATTTTGCGGTATAGCATTTTCTGGAGTTGGCCTTGACTTCTTTGTCGTAGTCAATTTCCTTCATGTCGATTTCCATGCCGTTTACAAAGAGAATCAGCATCAGTCGTTTAACATCAACTCCGCGATCAAGGTTGTTTACTATGCAGAAGTTTGCATTAACCACGGGAGCAGTTTTGTTGCTGATGTCCGCGGTTACTTCCTTGTATTCAAGATGTGGCAGTTTGGTCTGATATTCTGATAGGTTGCTGCAGGCTGTAAGAAGTGATGCCGCGGCAATAACTGTAAATTTCTTATAAAGGCTAATCATTTGACTTGTTCCAGTAAACTTTGTGTTGGTATATTATATAACACTTGTCGGATATCACAAAAATTATTGTGTGATTGAATAAAAGATTGCCAGCAGGAGATTTTCCATGGAAGAAATGGTGCCGGTTGTTGACGAAAACAATCAGATTACGGAAATAGTTCCGCGTTCCGTAATGCGTCGCAATGAAATGCCTCACAGAGCCTCATATATCGTTCTCGGAGACGGTGAGGGACGTTTTTACATAGAAAAGCGAACCATGATAAAGGACTACTGTCCGGGGATGCTCGACGCCTGTATCGGCGGGGTGGTTCAGGCGGGAGAGGATGACATTGTCCTTAGCGCCAGAAGGGAGCTTATGGAGGAACTCGGCGTTGATACCGGGCTTAAGTATCTCGGCTGGAAGAAGCTGCAGCATAAACCGTCAACCTTTACCTGGGCCGGCGTGTTCTACGGAGAATACAAAGGAAAAATAGTGATGCAGGAAAGCGAGGTTGATGACGTGCTGATGCTTACGGCGGAAGAAGTCTCATCAAGAGCCGGTGAATTCACTCCCGATTCACTCATAGCCTTTAGATTCGTGCAGGAACAGCTGAGAGAAGGAAAGATTTAGATTTCCGGAGTAAGACAGCCTGTTTCAGGCTGTCTTCACTGACCGGATTATAGCCACTTCTTGCGTCTGAAGAAGAGGTAGGTGATGGTGGCTGAAAGAATCATCATGATAATGGAAATCGGGTAGCCGTATTTCCAGTCAAGTTCAGGCATGGTGTTGAAGTTCATGCCGTATACGCTTGCAATCCAGGTCGGAGGCATGAACACTACCGCCGCCACGGAGAAGATTTTGATAATCTTGTTCTGCTTGTGGTTGGTGTATGACATCGCTGTCTGCAGCTGGAAGTTGATCTTGTCGAACATGAACTGAGTGTGCGGAAGCAGGGACTCGATATCCTGAAGGATATTGTCAATGGTTTCGAACTGCTGTGAGGTCAGACGTCCGGTTATGGATTTACGCAGGAATCGCAGAGCCTTTCTGGTATCGAACAGGGCACTACGAATCTGGGAAATGGTTTCTTCCTGGAAGGTAAGTTCCTGAAGCAGATCCTGAATGGTTTCGTCATCATCAGACAGTACCTGTGAGGCGGTTTCTTCCAGAGTTTCGTAAGAGTCTTCGATGTAGTCTGACAGGGACTCAACCTTGATGTCCTGCAGTTCCAGGAAAATGTCGATGTTGTCCTTGATTTCCACGCGGTCATGCTTGAGATAATGTCTCAGCAGACGGATGATGCTTACGTCCTCTTCACGGAAAGTGATAAGCATGCTGCCGTGAATGGTGAACAGTACGTTGGCACTCTCTGTTTCACGACCTTTTCTCTGCGGGAACAGGGAGGTGATGTGAACACCGTCGGTATCGATGTAGAAACGGGATGATGATTCGATTTCGTCGATGTCATCCTCTTCCGGAACCTCTTCCTTGAAGAGGTGCTGCATCCATTCCCTTTCTTCGTCGTCAGGGTTTTTGATGTCAATCCAGATGGTGTTTTCAGGTATGGGCTTCAGAGGTTCGAGATCCTTGTAGGTCAGGGTCTGGTTATTCAGTATATATGTTCTGATCATCTCTGTCCTCCTACCTGTCTTAACTGAACTATTTTATCAAAATGTCCTGTTTTATGCAAACGGCGGTTGCCCGTTAACGGCATTCCGTCGGGCTTTGACGGGGATGCGTAAAGAGCGGAAACAGAAAACGCCGGATGTGATTTTTTCAGCATCCGGCGTCATGTTTTTATAAGCTAAGGTTCTGGCTTAGATTTCCTTTGCGAATTCAACGGCACGACCGATGTAGTTTGCCGGAGTAAGCTTTCTTAAGGATTCCTTGGCTTCTTCAGGGATTTCAAGAGTATCGATGAACTTCAGCATGATTTCCTGATTTACCTTCTGACCGCGGGTGAGAGCCTTGAGCTTTTCATAAGGCTTGTCAACACCGTATCTGCGCATTACGGTCTGATATGGTTCTGCCAGAACTTCCCAGTTGTTGTCGAGTTCGTCAAGCATGTGCTGAGTGTTGGCTTCAAGCTTGCTTACGCCCTTGAGGGTAGACTTCATGGCGATTTCGGTATAGCCGACTGCAACACCGAGGTTTCTCAGAACGGTAGAGTCGGTAAGGTCTCTCTGCCAGCGGCTTACAGGAAGCTTTGCTGCCAGGTGATTGAAGATTGCATTGGCGATGCCGATGTTGCCTTCTGAGTTTTCGAAGTCGATTGGGTTAACCTTGTGAGGCATGGTTGAAGAACCTACTTCACCGGCGATGGTACGCTGCTTGAAGGTTCCGAGGCAGATGTAACCCCAGATGTCACGGTCAAAGTCTAAAACGATGGTGTTGAATCTTGCGATGGCATTGAACAGTTCGGCAATGTAATCGTGAGGTTCGATCTGGATGGTGTATGGATTCCAGGTCAGACCGAGGCTTTCAACGAATTCCTGACTGAACTTCTTCCAGTCTACGTTTGGATAGGCACTTAAGTGAGCATTGTAGTTACCAACGGCGCCGTTGATCTTTGCGAGAAGCTCTACAGATTCAATCTGTTTGAGCTGACGGCGGAGACGGTATACAACGTTGGCCATTTCCTTACCGAGGGTGGAAGGAGATGCCGGCTGACCGTGAGTTCTTGACATCATCGGAGCTTCTGCATAGGTGTGAGCCAGATTGGTGATGGCGTCAATGATCTGGTTGAATAAAGGAACGATAACCTGTTCTCTTGCCTTCTTGAGCATTAAGGCATGAGAGTTGTTGTTGATGTCTTCTGAAGTACAGGCAAAGTGGATGAATTCCTTAACTGCATTGATTTCAGGAAATTCGGCAGCCTTGTCCTTAAGGAAGTATTCAATAGCCTTAACATCGTGATTGGTTACGCTTTCGTGCTTCTTGATGGCCTGGGCATCGGCGAGGCTGAAGTTGTTCACAATGTTGTCGAGGAAAGCGACAGCTTCCTTGCTGAATGCAGGAACTTCGGTGATTTCAGGAGTGGCGGCTAACTTCTTTAACCATTCAACCTCAACGGTTACACGGTTATGCATTAAACCGAATTCTGAGAAAATAGCGCGAAGATCGGTACATTTTCCGGCATAACGTCCGTCAATAGGGGACACTGCGGTAAGAGTAGAAAGTTCTAATTCCATTTGCTGTTATAGCTCCAGTTTATTAATGTAAAGGAATCAAGTTAAATTTGTTTCAGACGGGTGTTTGCACATTCAACCAGTCTGGCTCTTCTAAAAATGAAACTGCGACGTCTTCCGCCGGCACTGCGCCAGTGGATAACGGCTTTAATGGCGGCAAGAATCAGGGCTCTGATTTTATGCTGGATGTGCAGCTGCTGCAGCATGCTCTTCCTGCCGTAAATATTAAATTTAAGAAGTCCGGTATCTGAAATTTCAGACTTGTAGATATTGGACAGATTTTCAATAAGCCCAGGATCAAGGACAGACAGATGTCTGGCTCTGGCCTGTTCTGTGTTGTCCACCAGTCTGCGGTTGAGTCTTTCGGCCGCCGTTACCGACTGGGTGACTTTTCTTTCAAGACGAATGAACAGAATCACGTACTTTGCCAGCTGCAGGTATCTCTGTTCACCTGAATTTCCGCCAAAACACTGAACCAGTGAAAAATAACCTTTTTTCAGATACTGAGGCGGATAAAGCTCTTCGAGATTATCGGTACTGTCAACAGCTAACGATTTAATGAGAATGGCGGCAGCGTCCTCATCCCAGGTCCCGCAGTTTGCGAGTTCCTGAATCAGGGCACTGGCCTGACAGATTGCGGCAAAAGCCTGAGTCTGGGCAGTAATGTCGTTAGCCATAGAGTCTCCTTAAATATTCTGAAGGCGCTGTTCAATGATGCCGCCGCCGAGACATTCCTCTCCGTTGTATAAAACGGCGCTCTGTCCCGGAGTTACCGCAGCCACATCATGATCAAAGACAACCTTAATCTGATCGTCTCCGGTCTGCTCCGCATAGCACGGAATGTCAGGCTGGCGGTATCTTGTCTTTACGGTGTATCTTCCCGCCTTGAGCGGTTCACGGTTGGTAAAGCAGAGATTGGTTGCAATCAGTGCCTTTGACATGAGTCTCGGGTGATTGTGTCCCTGAGCCACAATGAGAACATTGTGTTCAAGGTCTTTGTCAACCACATACCACGGTTCATCAGAGCCGTCTTTTCTGCCGCCGATTCTCAGTCCCTTTCTCTGACCGAGAGTGTGGTACATCAGACCGTCATGCTTTCCGATAACCTCTCCGTCGACAGTTACGATGTCACCTCCCTTGGCCGGAATGAACCGGCTGAGGAATTCATTGAATCTTTTTTCCCCGATAAAGCAGATTCCGGTGGAATCCTTCTTGGCTGCGGTGACAAGTCCCAGCTTGGAGGCTATTTCCCTTACCTTCGGCTTGATGATGTCGCCAACAGGAAAGAGAGACTTGCCGATCTGCTCATGGCTCAGAGTGTACAGGAAGTAGCTCTGATCCTTGTTCGGATCCGTTCCTCTGAGAAGCTTGGGCTTTTCATCAAAGGTACGCTGCACATAGTGACCTGTGGCAATGTAGTCGGCCTCCAGATCTTCCATGGCATAGTCAAGGAATGCCTTGAACTTGATTTCCTTGTTGCACAGAATGTCCGGATTCGGGGTTCTGCCGGCACTGTACTCCGACAGAAAGTTTTCAAAAACACGATCCCAGTATTCGGCTGCGAAATTTATGGTCTTAAGCTCAATGCCTATTTTTTCGCATACGGCTCTGGCATCCGCCAGATCGGCGGCAGCGGAGCAGTAAGTGTCCGTGTCGTCTTCTTCCCAGTTCTTCATGAAAAGACCGACGACATCATATCCCTGTTCTTTAAGCAGGTATGCTGATACGGAGGAATCAACCCCGCCTGACATACCGACTACTACTTTTTTTGTTGACATTTGTGATCGAAATACCAGAATTGTTGTGAAATATTTAGAAATACATCTGTAGAATTATACGACAATGCGGGCTTTATTTCAATTTGTTACGGCTTGATTGTTTTCAGAATATCAAGAGGATATCTGTTGCCGGCAAAGTAGTCGTCAAAGCAGTGTTTTACAAGTCTGGTGCGGTACTGAGGCTTGAGTTTTTCAATCTCCTCGCGGGTGTACCATCCTGCTGTCTGAATATCCTGATCCGGATCGTTGGCTGTCAGTTCTTCAGGAAGGTCATTGTTGACGGTGTAGAAGCAGAATCTCTGAATGGTTTCGTTATCCTTTACGTAGGTGTAGATGCCGCAGAGTCCCTGGGGCTCAAGATTAAGTCCGGTTTCCTCTCTCATTTCCCTCTTAACTGCGTCAATCAGGTCTTCCCTGTTTTCAAGATGTCCTGCGGGTTGTCCGTAAACAGGATAGGGTGCTTCATCGTATTCTGATACAAGAGCGTATTTACCGCGACATTCGATGATTGCCGCAACTGTTACATAAGGACGAAAACGTTCAGCCATTGTTATTTTCTCTCAGTTCGTGTTTTTGGAGTTACATGTGTTTTATGACAGTCATAATGATTAAACCGCCGGAAGGCGGTTTAATCTGCTGTCGGAAATTCTGTCCATATTCTACCAACAAAGAGAGTGTTAGTCACTTCAGATTGAATGCAATTTACTCATGACTGTTTTTCTCTGAACTTTACGGAAAAACCTGAAAGTCTGTTTCAGAAAGTCTGTAAGCCTGGAAATTCCGCCTGTTTTATGGAAAAAAGAGTAAACTACTGCGTCTTCATCTGACGGACGGAATCGGAAAGTTTGTCGTAGCTTGTTATCAGATCAACGGGATACAGACGTCCCTCATGAAAATCCCTGATGGCATCAAACACAAGTTCGGAACGCATGCTCGGAGAAATCGCCCGGCACTGTTCGTATGTCATCCAGTGATGAGCCACGATATCTCCGTCAGGATCATTTATCATCAGCTCAGGTTCACTGTCCAGCCTGAGACTGAACACGGTTCTCAGCATGGTATAGTTGTCCTGAACCAGATTGTACAGTCCCACCACTCCGTCAAAATGATCTGTTCTGATGCCTGTTTCCTCGTAAAGTTCTCTTACGGCTCCTTCAAACAGATTCTCCCAGTGTTCAATATGACCGGCCGGGGTGTTATAAACCGGATTCCCGTTACCGAGACGCTCTTCCACAATCAGGTATTTGTTATTGAAGGTAACGATGACGGCAACAACAGAGACAGGTTTGAATTTGTAGGACATGACGAAACGGCTCCTCTTTGCTGACTAAGCAAAATTTTATCACAAGGAGGAAAAGAAACAAATAAAACACGGGAGATGATTAAAGAAAAAGAGATGCTTAATCCGCTGAAAACATCCCGTATCCGTGATGGACCTGTGTATGGATGACTTCCGTATTTTCGGATGCGCGTAACCTGAATTCAATGAAACATTGCGTGCGGACAGAGCCGGAACGGGGCCGGCCTGAAATACATCGGGTTTAATCCCGGCATAATCCGGTGAAAACGTATGTGTCACCGCCTTTTGAAAAACGGTAATAACAGATTTCCGAAACGGAACCGTCAGAGAAGGTTCCTCTGCCTCTGAAAAATTTTCCGCCTGTTTCGAGCTGGTTCCTGTCTTTACTGAATACCTCGAAAGCGTCCTTATCGGTACCTGTGCTCAGAAGTTCCAGTTTATCCAGTGTAATGTCGAGCTCTTCATCTTCAAGTGATTCGTTAATCATTTTTTTTGCGAAATGAGTTGCGCCTGAATCTGTGTGGTTTTCCCAAAATACAAAGCCGTTATAGATAAGGATGCCCAATGCGATGATTGTGGTGATAACAGTTCCTGATGAAGATTTATTAGCCATTCGAATTATCCTTAATTTGCAATGAATGTTTTATATTTACGCCGAAGCTGTTTACGCGATTTATTTTGCTTTCGGATTTACAGTTCCGGTGTATTGGAATGATGTTTATAAATCAAAAAGAAAAACACGCTGCCGGCATATTCCTGTTATCTGCCGGAGCCTCTGGTCTTCAGGTTCCGACAGCTTCTGATTATTTAACCGGAGTGGTGTAATAATCCCTGAATTCATCTGTGGTTATGTAAAGATTCAGTTTTTTGTCAGGGGTTTTGTTTTTTGAGATCCACGGTCCGGCAAAAAATATCATTCTGTCTGTTTCTGATGCCGGTGAATTCTGTACGTCATCTGTTTTCATATCATCTGAAACAGGAGGCAGGTTTGCCGCTTTTCTAAGTGTGTTTTCGCTGATTCCGTATATGTGGCAGACCTCGCGGCTGTATTTTATCACAGGCTCGGGGTGTAGGGACAGTTTTATGTTAGGCCAACATGTGTATGTCAGTCCTATGATTGCCGTATTGAACTGGCTTATTTGAAAGTTGCAGCGTGTTTCAAAAGTTCTCTTCCAGCTTCGGAAAGAGCTTGAAATGTTTTTTTCTGTCCCCATATCAGACATCAGCATCAGAGGAGAATCGTAATTATTCTTTACCGCATGGTAAAACAACTCTGCAGGCTGCAGTTGAAGCTCCAGATGAATGCCTGATTCCAGGGCCTGGCGGAATCTCATTCCGTAATCACGTCTGGTTCTGTACACGATAAAAAATATCATAACGGTAATAATAACTAACAGAATCCAGAATATAAATACAACCTGACTGAAGGCTGTGCTGTGTCTGTCGACAGCAAAGATTTCGGACGGATCATCTTTTTCATAGATGAATTTTATTTTTTCACCGAGGAGTGCCGTACATTCAATATTTTTTATTCTCATCAGTTTCGGAACATTTTCTGAGTTTTCACTGGTGGACAGTACCTTCACATAATAATCGCATGTTTTTGAGCTATGGTATTTGAATTGGTCTGCCGATGAATGGATAAATCCCGTTCCGTAGGCGTAACCGCTCAATGTTATGTCAAAATATTTTTTTGAAATTACGGGAACGGATTTTACGACGTAGACAGTGCATGAAATAATCAGTGTTAATGCGAACATAAACAAAAGCACATTCCTTAAGTAATGCTTACGTATAATCACTGAATCTGATATGTATCCCAGACTCTGTTTATCGAATATAATTGACGTCAGTATGTCTTTTTTATTTTTTGTGTAGTTCATTCCCGTAGTTCCGAATTAAGAACAGTGCGGGCTATTGTACAACTTTTTTCTAATAAATGTACTGTTATCATTAAAAAATTCCATAAAAATTATAAGTACCGGGAAGGATAAAAGCTTAAAATTTCCTGAAAAAAAAGACGTGGTAATTAATCGCAGCTGGGATTTGAGATTGTATGCTCGGTTATTGACAGCTTTTGGATAATGGTATTCTTACGGATTAGGCTTTATTTTAAGGACAAAGGCTTCAGGTCTGTCTGTGATGGCGGTAAGTCGTGCAGACACTGTGAATGACAGATATGATTATTCAGCCATGGGCGAGTGTCTCCGGGGAGCGCCCAAAGCTTCGGTATCTGACGGTATCAGTTATTTTCGTCCGGAAGTAAAGTAATCTTTTATTCCGGTATCGGTTATATAAAGATTGAGTTCTTCAGCAGGTTTCTGGAAACGGAACAGCCAGGGGCCTACAAAAAAGACTGTTCTTTCCTTTTTGGGCGGAGGAGATTTTTCCGAATCTCTTAAAGGCATTTCCGCTGCTTTTCTCAGCTCACTTTCTTTTATCGTGTATACGTGACAGTGCATTATATTTTCGAAAACAAGCAGTTTAACGTTCATTCCAACACAGATGTTATTGTGTCTGCTTACGTAAAAATATTTGTGACTTTCAAATGCCGGTCTGATATTAAGCCAGAATCCGACTCTTGATTTTAAGCATTTGTGATGCTCGATTCGTTTTAGATCAAGCGTAAGTTCAATTTCTGTTTCTTCTTTTTCAGAATCTGAGAGGAGTACTACATCCTTATCTAAATAATCCATTCTGCGGAAATCTTCCTCTGTCATAAGATGCATAACCAGAGGTTTAAATCTGTTTATGGCCTCATTACGTCTTCTGCGCAGTAACGCAATTTCAGATAAAAAAAGCATAAACCAGATGATATAGACAAATATCAGAACAAGGATTATTAAAGAATAAACATAACCTTTACCGTGTCTGTCAACAACCACAGCTTTTGATGGATTGTCTGTTCTATAGATGAATGTAATTACTGTTCTTTCAGGAATATCGCAATAAAGCCAATTAAGTTTCAGCTTGTGAGGAACTTTATGATCTGAAGATTGTTTTTTGGCTAACTGAACGATGTAACTGCATCTAGGACCACTTTTTCTTGAGCTTTGTCTTTCAGCAACTTTAATGATTTGTCCGGTGCCTTCGGCATAACCAGATGGAGTTATGTTCAGATAGTGTTTCAATAATTGCGGTATCGCGCAATTTCTATAGCCCATGAAAGTTATAAATATTGCCACAGCGGCCATAAGCACTGCCGTTATAATGAAATAAGGTTGATGAAAAATTACCGAACGAGAAAAATAGCCGCGTTTTCTGCTGGAAATAATCGATTTAAGAACATCTATACAATAGTTTTTTTTCACTCATGACTGTTTATCCGGATAAATAAAGACGTGAAAATTATATACTTTTTCCCTGATTTTGTATCTTTTCTGTATGACTGTGAAATAATGTAGGGAAAAGGAGTTTTTTGATTAAATTATCGCTGTTTTTGTCATTTAATCAGCGAAAAGAGAGCGTTTTTATGATTGTATCAGGCATTGTGGGGGAATATTTATTTACAGTAGAATAATGTTTATACATCTGTAAATATTTGCGTCGGCCCGGAATAATAAGATTGAGGAAAACTACATTTTTTTATTGCATGTTTCATTTATATTGGACAGTTTTAAAAATAATATACGATAATTACGCAAAGCACATGAGTTTTACAGGAAATATAAGAATGAAGAAGTCGGTTGTATCTTTTTTTGCGTTTGCAGTGTTGTCTTCATTTGCATTGTCAGGATGCGGTTCTGAGGAAATAAAGATTGGAACGGCTGCTCAGAACAGTAAATATGTTCAGTTTGCCGAAATAATGAAGAATAATCTGGCAAAACAGGATAAGTATAATCTTACCATTCTTACTTCCGCTGGTTCGGCAGACAATGTAACCATGCTTAATAAAGATGAAATACAGCTGGCTCTGGCTCAGAATGATGTCAGCAGTGACGCTTATCATGCCGTGGGGTTTTACAAGGGCGGACTCCCTATGAATAACTTTGCCGCCATAGCGAGTCTGTATACCGAATCATGTCATGTTGTTGTCGGCGCCAACAGCAGTATCCGTAAAATGAGTGATCTTGCCGGAAAGAAGGTTAGTATCGGGGAACTTCATTCCGGAACCGAGCAGAACGCAAAACAGATTCTTGCTGTTTACGGTATTACCGGCTATAAGATTAAAACATTTAATTTCAGCTATGAGGATGCGACCAGTAATCTTATCAAGGGTAACATAGATGCCATGTTTGTTACAGGCGGCGTAAAGATGCCGGTGCTTGTTGATTTGTCAAAGCTGTATCCTATAAGACTGATACCGCTGGATGACAATGAAATCAGGGATATTCTGAGCAATCACAATTTCTATACCAGAATGACAATCCCGTCAGGTTCATACAACGGTCAGACCGAAGCTGTTGATACCGTTGGCATTAAAACGCTTCTTGTTGCCAGTCGCTCAATGTCAAATGAGGATGTTGAAAAGATTACCGGTAATCTCTTCAGCAATGCCTCATCATTCAGTTCCATTATGCCTCCGGGGGACGAAATTTCCGAAAAGAACGCTGTTGAAGGCGTGGCCATTCCGTTCCACAGAGGCGCTGTAAAATACTATCACTCAAAGAATATAAGAGTGAAAGCAGAGTAGGGGACCAGCAACTGTTTTCTCGGGAATCCGGTGCTAATAGGATGTTGCAAATATGTCAATTTCTTCAAATAACTGAGATCTAAAAGTATATATTTCACATCCGTTTTTTGCGAAATAATTGTTTATCATGGAAATCAGCAAATAATAAGCTGACAGTGAAACAAGAACATTCTTCAGGTTTGCGAGTTCGTAATTAGACATATTTCCATTGCTGTTTTCCACTTCACCGGTTCTTTTGTGTTTTACGTTATTATAATCCTGCCACCAGTCACCTGTTGTTTTATCTGAAAATTTTGTAAAAGGACAAAATGTGATATTTTCATTCAGATTGGTTTTTACAGGTACATTGTTCAGGTTTTTGTAATAATCATTTTTTATCTGGGAAAATCTTTTCAGTATGCTTGTTCTTGTATTACTGGTTTTTTTTGATTCATCAAGATGTGAACAGAACTCATCGGCCAAAGAATCAATTCCGCTGCAGATATCCAAAAACAGCCGTCTGTATTCTGCTGAGAAAGTATTGTAATTTTTCTTGTCGATTGTTACATATCTTTCAGTTGCTAAAAGATTCTCTTCAAACATTTTGTAATCGGATATATAAGCTTTTTTGAATGAATTGTACATCATATCCTATTTTTCCTTATTCATCTGTTTTGCAGTTAACCTAATCCCTTTCTGAACCTGGTGTTTTGCAGTTGACCTAATACCTTTCTGAACCGGGTGTTTTGCAGTTGACCTAAGCTCTTCCTGATTTAGCTGTTTTTCAATTAACTCCCATTCTTCTGCAGTTGCCCCGCTTGATATGGCTTCGTTTATTTCCTCCGGACTTCTGTCCTCATCCCAAAGAAAATCCCAATCACTCATAATAAGTACCTCCACTAAGTATTAATATAAAAAATAACGATATCTGGACGATTGAAAAAGTAAATCTGCTTTTATTCTTTAAACCACTTCAGTAACCGCCTCCCTTTTTTGTTCATGGTTAATATTCCGGTATCCTGGTCGTAATCCGTTAATCTCCAGATACCGTCTGTTGCAACACCTATACCTCTGGAAAATCCTTTTTCCAGACGTTCCTTCCAGCTGAATCCCGAATCTTTGGTCAGGAGTTGAATAATGTTTTCAGGTAAATCCTCCCGCATCACTGTGTTGTCGATGCCGTTGGTCAGCATTATTTCATTTTCCTGTTCCAGAAAAAAAAGAACTCTTTTAGCTTTTTTCATGGATATGTCAAATTTAAGTTCAGGATTGTGTATCGATACGTATTCCCTGAATCCTGTGTCAATGAATTCGCATATGAGTTCTTTTGGAAGATTCTTTACATTGAATTCCGTTTCCGGATTCATTTTTAAAACCTTAAGTAAAAAGTCTGTTCTTATGTACCTTATTACTTCTAAAAGACGGTCTGCATGGTTCATGAACTGAATGCTTTTTACCTTGTTAATAAATTCGAAAGGAATCAGTTTTAAATCCTCTGACAATATGTTTTTTTCAATTTCTTCCTCGGTAAGGCCTATGTCTGACGTGGTGGATAATTCCTCATCAACCTCATCCTCGTTCAGAATTCTTGCTCCGTATATATAAAGGATGCCAAACAGATCCTGCTGTGTCAGATTCAGATGTAAATTATCTATAACCTCGGTTAGTTCTGTTTTTTCCTCAAACAGAAAATCAGGCCAGTTGTTCTTTTTAGAATTTTCTGCTTCTACTGTTGCTGCCGTGATAAGTTCACTCAATGGAATATTGAACACTTCCGCGAGCACTGTAAGCTTGTCATTTCTAATGCCTGTTTTACCGTTTTCCCAGTTCTGAACAGATGTTACAGATACCTTGATTCTTTCTGCCATCTGTTCCTGGGTCATTCCGATACGGGTTCTGTATCTTTTGATAAATTTTGCGCTTTGCATCTAAGCAGTTCCTTAATATGTGTTCATGATAATTGAGTTAGAATATGATTAACACTAAGTAATACTTATTATTTTATAAATTATTACTTGGTGTTCAATATGAATATTCTCATTAAATCTGAGTGGTATCAAAATGATTTACATGCGGCAATGGTGATATGTGAAACCATGCTTTTGAGGAGGAGAATTGTCCCCGTAAATCCAAAATAACCGTTACGATTGGTGCAGCAGTGTTTTATTACATGACTTGTAGCATGAAAATGATCTGAATTCAGAATTACTTTGGCTGATTTGGAATAGCTTTCTGCATTCCGGCGAGATCAATGGTTTTACGGCAGGTGAGGTCTTCATTATTTCCACTTACTTATCTGCTTTATGGATGTGTTCTGTGAAGAAGGCTGTTTCAGATATATGAACTCTTGACCGGCTTAAAGCAGGCAGGACAGTTCGATAACATTGAACGGATGATACGGCTGCCGTGCAGAACACAAATATAATCCGCTCAGGCGGATAATAAAAAAGGATAACCAGCTGACTAAGCCTGTCATCCTTTCATGGTAACCTGTAAAACTTAAATACTGTAAATTACAAAAGTTTGGAATGGAGTGTTAATGAGTTTAATCGCAGTAAACAAATCTGCCGGAAAAAATCATTCGAGGCATGATAATTATAAAGTCAGCTGGTAGAGACGTCCGGTTTAAAGGCGGTAAGGGAATTTCGTCAAAGAGCAGTCTTGCCTTACCACCTGTTAAGAGCAGACCATTAACCGAAGATCATGTTTATGGTAAACTCAAATTATCGTAAGAAAAATGGTACAGAATCTCTTGTCTGGAAACTGTCGGTTTTATACCTAAGTTCATTCAGTTTTCCCTGTAACTTACAAGAAGCCGCTTCTGATTCCAGCAAATCAATTTCTGAAGAAATCCTTTCATATTCCTGATTATTGTCGCAGTTGTTTAGGTGATCAATCATTTTTTGGAGTCTTAACGATTCTCTCATCAGAACTGCCTGATGAATTGAATCATAGGCAATATTTATCTGAAGTGGGTAAATTTCACAAAAATAGTACATCTGTAAGTTGCCGCTGCTTTTATCTAGCTTGATTTCGTTTTCCTCAATCAATTTAAGATTATTTGATGTTTCTTCTGAAATAAGTTTGATGGTTTTGTCAAATTCACTTTTAAGAACGGTTAATTCGTGAACATTGTTTTCTGCTTCATATTTTTTCACAGCAGACATATACAGCTCTATTTTTGAAAAGGCCTGCAGTATCTCGCTTTCAGAATATTGTGAAATGGCATCAATCAGACTGACACATTCAGCATATTTGGATCCTAGGTTTAGCAGCATGGGAATCTTCCTTAGGTAACATAATTATGTAAATACATATCTGTGTTGTCCGTAAAAGAACAACAGTACTTTAATCATTACGGTTAAAGATATTCTCTTTATCTGTAACGTAATTACATTCAGTTCCTGAATTAATATCTTCTGATATGGAAATAAGAACGAAGATTACATCCGACCAAAAATCCATATATAATTTCTATTTTTCAAAATTTCATTTCTGTGCATTAGTTAATATTCTGTCCTGATAAGCTTTAACTTTAGAGGTATTACACAGTCACAGTTAATTCAAAATGACATTACAGATATATGCATAAAGTTAATTAAATTAACATAATGTATTTTTATTCTGCCGAAATTCTCATAAATATTTGTTGTAAAAATATTAATCAGGGAAAATGTTATTTATATAATACAACAATGTTTAATAATGTGAAATAAAAATAACATAAAATTAGATTTTGTTCTCATAAAATTATTCTGATTCACTTTTTTGCAGACTTATACTGCATGCAGATACATCTTTTCTTTGCGAGCTGTGGTTCGTCCAATATTATTTTAATGTTTTTGTAGATGCTGATGTTTTGGTAAATACTCCGTCAATCTAAGATCCCGAGTGCTTTTGCTGTTGCAGGATATAGATAGATTCAGATGAAAAACTGTTAAGAAAACGGATAACGGATGGTAATCCGCACAGGCGGATAATAAAAAAGTGATCGACTAACCATGTCAGCTATGTTTTCGTGGTAACTTGTAAAACTTAAATGCTGTAAAGTACAAAAGTTTGGAATGGTCTGTTAATGAGTTTAATCGCAGTAAACAAATCTGCCTGAAAAAATCATTCGAGGCATGATAATTATAAAGTCAGCTGGTAGAGACGTCCGGTTTAAAGGCGGTAAGGGAATTTCGTCAAAGAGCAGTCTTGCCTTACCACCTTGATTTTAGTTTTTCCTAAGACTAAGGGCGCGACTAGGGACATTTATACAAGAGCCTGTGGATGAGAGTCTATTGGCTCGTTTGTTTTCTTATGAAATTCCACATATGCTCTACAAATCATTCCATTTTGGAGGCAACCCAGAACTTTTTCAACGGAATTAAAAGGTTCCGAATTTACAGATGTGAAAGCTGTGGAAATGAAATTGACAGAGACATACAGGCCTCGGTAAATCTGTTAAATCTGATTAAAAAAAGCGGTGTAGCTAACGCCGTCAGGAGTCCGGAGCCAAGATCAATACTGGCTGACTTAAATAAGAGTCAGCTGGCAAATCTGGTGATGAATGCTTAATTTGGTAAGAAATCTATTTTATAGGTTTTTATAGATCCAAAATAGCGGAATATTTGAAAAAATGACACTGTCGTATGTTTAAATACAAAACATAAAAAATAGATTGACTAATATTGTTGTGTGCTGATACCATTGTTTCTAAGAAGAGATAGATAACGGCATGGTGTATGCTGCTCATTAGAATCACTACTCTTTATTTCTGCTAAATTGATAATCTTCCTGAGGAATATTATAGGCTTACGGATCTCAGGATGGATGAACAGACAAAAGGAGAAACACTGATAATGGAATTCATTGTAATTGCCAGAAAACTTGAGAACGGAATTGTTCAGTATGGTTACGATGCTTATGGTGACGGTTGCCGAAAAATCGCCTCAGAGCTTCTGGAAAAATATAACACGCCGGAATCCGTGGAAGAACTGTTTTCTGAAAAAGGTATTACGGCATTGGGAAAGACTGACGCAGAGTCTGAGACTGAGTACCGCCGTCAGAATTCACTGTCTTTCAGCGGTTCGGAAGACGGTATGCTCGGCTGGTTTGTCGATTCTATATTTTTCTACGACAGCGATAATGTCTGGTATTTTATTGTGGCCGGACATGACCGTCTCCGCATAAAAATTCCTTTGGAATATGTATTGTTGCATCCTGATGCTGTCATATCTGACAGCGAAGAACGTAAGATTCTCAGCGAAAGACTTATCAGTCATATTTTGGGAGTATATCACTATACGGATCCGCAGTTTGCTTTGTTCTTGTCTGAAAAGTTTCCGGAAGGTGTTGAATCGATTCGTCGTGAAGTCAGACAGGCGGATAACCCTGCCCAATGGCTTTCTTACATGTATCCTGAAATAATTGAGTATTTTGACAGCCCCGTTTCGGCTGCAACTGCCAAAGACGGGACTGAAATTACGGGTTTTGAAATCAGAAAAAAAGACAATAAAAAAGCAGAAATCAAAAATAACTGGCATCGGCTTGCATATGATTTCATGAATGCTTCGGAAGGTTCTAATTGTTCTCAGAATAGAACGGAGGATGATTTTGAGCTGTTCAGCATACGATCTGATTACTATGATGCGAATTCCGAACTTTCATCTGCAATCTGTGAAAGAATAGCAGTTGAAAACTGGAAAACGGAAGCGGAGAACGATCGTTATCAGCTCGTAAATGATAAGGTGTATGCGAAGAGAGCTCTGCATGACTATCTGTCCAAAAGACATGATATGGCAGAAAGAATATTCGGAAAAAAATCCCAGGTTCTGTCTGCTGAAAGCTCCGTATTTGCTGGTGAAGGCGTAAAAATGCTGAGAGAGGCGGATTTGTTTGACGCTGAAAAGAATCTTGGTATCTGCGAGGAGATGAAGTGCAGAGAAGAACGCAATATTGTTGATGCCAGACGGGAAAAATGGGCAGCTCTTACCGATTTGGCTGATGCTAAAGTCAGCGGTGATGCAACAGGAGTAAAAAAGGCTATGGATCGTATCACTCAGGCAGAGAAATCCATTGCCATAGCTGAAAAGGAAATTAACGGTCTTAATGATCAAATTTTACACTATGACCAGATTATAAAACAGTCAAATCAGTCAATAACCAATATTGAAAACGAGCTTAGGGAGTCGCGGGAAGCCGTTACCGAGGCCTGTGATGATAAGAATGGTGTCGATTGCGACTTTGACATGATAAACAAGGTAATCATGACGGCAGCTTCAAGAATTTCCAGTTATGATTCACATATTGAAAATTCCAGAAGAAGGATTCAGGCAGCAAAAGTCAGAATGAATGAAATTAATGAGCGTATCAGTCTGGCTCAGCAGCGTTTTCAGGATGTGTGTGACAGATATGTCGCCATTGTTCAAAAGGAATTATGATTTTTTTATCTTTGCTCCGGCGTCAGCCTGAAGACCAGACGTCAGAGCAAATCATGAAGAAATGAATTTAAAACAGATAAACAAGTATTACACAAAACGAACACAAGAACATCACAATACTTGCACAAGACAAACACGTGATTTACATATGGTTAGAATAAGTCCCCTTTTGTAATATTCAAGAGATAATAGATCCTTAAAGTTTAACGGTATCTCACTGTGTTTATTTTATGGATGTGCTAGACTGTGCTTCATGAGAAATATTTACGCATGTGTCATGTCTGGCTTTGAGGTGGGACAGAATGTTAAAGTCTATAAGTATCGGTTCAGAATTATTTCATGAATTAATTGAGAGCAACAGTTACTATGTTGATAAGACATCATTCATAAAAACAATTTTTGAAGAAAATACTTCAAAGGTTATGCTAATCACCAGACCAAGACGTTTCGGTAAAACCCTCACCATGTCCACCTTCTATGATTTTTTTGCGCTAGATCCTGAAAATCCCGGAGACGTGTCCTGTCAGGAAAAATGGTTTAAGGACACAAAAATCTTCGAGGATAAGGAATTCTGCGCCAAATACATGGGAAAGTTTCCGGTAATCTTTGTGTCGTTCAAAACCATGGTTCATCAGAGTTTTCATGATGCGTATAATCAGTTTGCTACTCTGATATACAAACTTGCACTACAGTTTGAATATCTGGCTGCCAGTAAGGAATTATCCGATAAGCAGAAGGAACAGTATGCCAATCTGACCAATTATGAAAAACTTGCGGATAGAAACGATAAATCCTTTCTTACCGGTTCTCTTCAGACGCTTTCAAGTCTTCTTAAAACACATCATAAAGTTAGTCCTATACTTTTGATTGATGAATATGATGTACCTATAGCCAAAGCCGCTTATTATGGCTATTACGATGAAATGATAAATCTTATCAGTCCTTTTTATAACGATACCTTAAAAACAAATCTATATCTCGGAAGGGCTGTACTTACCGGATGTTTAAGAGCTGCAAAGGAAAGTATCTTTACCGGATTGAACAACCTGCAGATCTGTTCTGTTCTGGATACCGGAGATGATGACATTTCCCAAGGTATTGGTTTTACCAAAGAAGAATCTCAGGAAGTTCTGTCGTACTATGGTCTCAATGATTATTATGAAGAGGTGAAAAACAATTACGACGGATACTACTTCGGAGCAATTCACGTGTACTGTCCGTGGGATGTGATGTCATTCTGTAATTCCAATTACAAAAAAGTCGGAGTGAAAAATAAAATCATTTCGGCAGATAACTACTGGATAAACACCAGTGGTAACGATGTAATCGAGGAATTCATGGGGTTTATCAGGTCTGAAAACATTGATAAAATGCAAGATCTTTTGGATGGTAAATCAATAACCACGGAGGTAAAAACATCTCTCTGCTACGGTGATTTGAAAAAACATGATGTTGCCGACTTCTGGACTCTCTTGCTGTATACCGGATATCTCACTTTTGATCCGCAATACCGATCTGACACAAAATACGAATACAGATTGTATATTCCAAATGAGGAAATAAAGGACTGTTTCAAATCGAAGATCATGGATTTCTTTGAAACAAATCCTGAAATGAGGAACAGTACCGATGAACTGGTAAAAGGTTTGTTTAAAGGGGATGCTGAAACCGTAGAGAACAGCCTTAACGGACTTCTGGCAAAATACGTATCCATCAGGGATTTTTCTACTAAGGCTCCGAAAGAAAACTATTACCATGGTTTCATGAACGGACTGCTGGTAAATGACATATCCCTCATAAAGGAACATAAATCCAATTTTGAGTCAGGTGACGGATATTCCGACCTGATTCTGCTGTCTTCAGGCATGGATGTGATATCCATTTTGGAACTGAAAATAGCAAATCATGAACTGGATGACAGAGTGTCAATATCGGAAAAAGCCATAAAACAGATAAAAAATAACAGATATGCCGACAGTTTTAAGGAAAATAAAACCATAAAGTCAGTTTTCGCCTATGGTATCTGTTTTTATAAAAAAAGCTGTTCGGTTAAGGTTCAGAAACTCAAATAGTAGGATAGGACAATAAATCAGACCAGCTAAATAGTGCCCCAGCGTCAGTCTGAGGACCAAACGTCAGAGCAAATCCTAAAGAAATGAATTTAATACAGATACATAAAGCGACTTAAATGTTGTGAGGTTATTGTGAGGTTTTATGAGGTTAAACACCGTTTTCTCTTTTAAAAACTGATAGTCACTGTTGAATTTATTTTTTGTAGTATATAGAATTTAACCTTTGCAGAAACGATTAAGATTTAGACAGTTCTAATTAATGAAGCAAATCCTTTGCTTAACATCACGAAAAGATAACGGGAAGAACGATGATTGAAAACAAGTCTGAACTTGCACTTTTAAACCTTATGTGCACTCTGGTCGACGGCAACCATGCCAGTGCGGACGATGTAACAGTTGTAAAACATGGCACATCTGAGGCAAAGCTCAGACATTTGTCCGAATGGCGTTTTTATGCAGAAACATCTTCTGTGAAAGTGGAAGTCGGCAAAAAAGCTCCTTCTGGTTCTATATCAGTTAATGCGAAGGAATTCGAATTACAGAGAGACCGTTACATACGTGAGTTTTCAAATTCCCAGAATATGCTTGAAACAGCATTTAACATATTGAATGTCTCTTACGAAAAAGGAAAAGAAATCTCTGATATCGGTAACTTCAGAAAGCGAGCTGTCACAGCGACTGTCTGTTTGTCCTGCATTAAAGACTGTCCAGAATGTAAAGGTAAAAAGAAGGTAAGGTGTTCCAGCTGCGGAGGAAACGGAAAAAAGACCTGTTCCAAGTGCAACGGAAGTGGAAGTTACGGCCAATCAGTTCCTGCCGACAATGGAAGCGGTTTTGGCACTGTAATGAAGTATTATACCTGTTTAGATTGTCACGGTAGCGGTAAAGTCTATTGTTTCAGCTGTTTCGGAAGCGGTAAAGTCAAATGCAAAAAATGCCATGGCACAGGCATTATGACTCATTACATTACTGTTACAGGCTATGCTGATTCAAACGGAAAATGTTCAGTTCTGGAATCGACAGAGGAGGCCAAACTTCTGAATGAGTATATTTCCGGATACGGAAACTTTAGGAAATTTGTTAAATCTGCAGATTTTTCTTTTTTAGGAAAGTCTTTTCCCGAACCGGACATCGCTCTTCTGGAATACTCCGGAACCATTGAAACTGCTGATTTGACTTTCTCGGTTAAAGGTCTTGATAAAGAATATCGTGTTCTTTCCTTCGGTACTCCCGCAGAACTCTTCATGACCTGCAACCTTTATGACGACCTTTTTTCTGAAGAGATTGAATACATTAAATCTCATTCTGAGTCAAAGACCGGCAGGGCGTTTTTCAAAAACGAACTTGAGAAACTGGAAAAGTTTTCTGTTTTTCAGAGAGTTTTTGCATACCTTGCTGCAAACAAGAAAGACAGAAATGACCCAAATGTGGGACAGTATTTTTCAGATTTGTGCTGCGGATGCATAAGCGGTGAAGCCGCCCGCATTCTTGGTTTTCATTCTAGCAGAATCCTGAACAGCATTTCAGCTACCCGAAACATGCTCATTACACTGATTGCTTTTTGTGCGGTATTTGCGGTATTTGCAGTAGATGACGAGCATTTTTTCGAAATGAATTACACCGGAAAAATCTCAGACATTCTGATAAGGTACCTTCTGGATCTGGCAAAAGCAATTCTTATCTATCTCGTATTACTGATTGTAAATCGTGTTATTCTGGATCTGAAAAATATCAGAGTGAAAAAGGAATACCGGCAGACATGCAGAGAATATTACTTTAGAGCGTATATGTTAATGCTACATGTATGTGTTGCTGTATCGTTCACCTATGGCATTTTTGCACATAAAGGTGATGTGCCTGCTGTCGGAAATGCTCCTTACGCCTTAAAGAAAGAATATGTTGATCCTTACATAGCAGATCCTGCCGGAAAGGCCTGGGATAAAACTCTTGATTTCGGATATTCATACGTTCTTGTTCCGATTAAGAAAGGTATTGATAAATGTAAGTCTGATTTTAATGCCAGTTCTTTGAGAAAGTCGGAGCCTAAATCTGCTAAAGATAAAAGCGGTAAGCGGAATTCTCAGCCTGCAGATTCCGGTAAAAAGAAAAAACGGAATTCAAAGTCGAAAGAACCTTCAAAAAAGAAAAACAATCAGAAATGAGCCGTTTCTTTCAGATGCTCTACGCAAAGAAAAGGTTATGCTGTGGTGCTGTTAAGTTTGATGGTGATAGTCCCTAAGAATCAAATTCAAGCATTTATGGTGGTAGAAAACGATAGATTACTGTCCAAATAATTTGGCTCTTCACGGAATTGTTGGGAATGTAAATATTGAAGAAGGGGCAAAAGTACTCTAGAATTCAGGTTGCAACACACAAAACAGGTTGCGCTATGTTTTTCCACTCAAAATTATGTGGGAAAGTTGAGTTAGATAATTTTTCAAAAGGGGCTTAACAAGGGTTTACACGGAATCGCGTTCACTCTCGCTTATTTCAGTTTTTTATATGCAACACCGCATTCCTTTTTACAGAAGCATATGCCGTATGTGATAACTGCCTTGATATCGTTTCTTTTAATATACGGATCGGCGTATTTCTTCTGAAGTATCTGCTCAATAGCCTCTTCGGCAATCAGTACCTTGTCTTCATTTTCATTAGAAGTCTGCTTCAGTTCCAGAATTACGATAATGCCTCTGCTCTTTAGAGACTTTATTATCAAATCAATATATCCGTTTCCAGATTCAAAATTGGATCTCTGCTCTTCTATGAGAGATGTACTTCCAACCAATAAACCGTTTATAAATCCGTGGTAATAGTTTTCCTTTGGGGCATTGACGGAGAAATCTCTGATGGACACGTATTTTTCCAGAAGTCCGTTAAGACTGTTCTCCACGGTTTCAGCATCCCCCTCAAACAATCCTTTTACCAGTTTACCGGTATTGTTTTTCATGACGGAATTGTTTTTAAGGAAATTCAGAATCTTGGATTTAAAGCTTTTTCTGATTTCTTCATTCGGGATATACAGACTGTAACTGTCATTTTCCGGAGAACGGGACTGCGGATCGAAGGTGAGATATCCGGTGTACAGCAGCAGTGTCCAGAAATCGGTGATGTCATGTTCTTTTAAATCACCGTAACACAGAGAGGTTCTTACTTCCGTGGTAATTGATTTGCCGTCCATAAGATCCTGCATTTTATCGACGTCTTCAGGCTCTATAAAACCCATGAATTCTTCGATTACGTCGTTACCGCTGGTGTTTATCCAGTAGTTGTCCGCCGTAATGGTTTTATTTTCCATTCCGACTTTTTTGTAGTTATCATCGCAAAATGACATGACATCCCACGGACAGTACATATGGTTTGAGCCAAAGTAGTAACCGTCGTAATTATTCCTCACTTCCTCGTAATAGTCAGTAAGACCGTAGTAAGACAATACCTCTCCGGTCTCTTTTTCAGTAAAACCAATTCCCTGAGAAATATCATCCTTGCCGGTATCAAGAACTGAACAGATTTTTAAATTGTTGAGCCCGGTAAAAATACTTTCTTTGGCGGCTCTCAGACAGCCGGTAAGCACGGCTCTGCCGAGGTAAAGATTGGTTTTTAAGGCATTGCCTAAGAACTGACTTATGATGTCAATCATTTCCCGGTAGTAATCGTTATGGGCAGCCTTGGCGATAGGGACGTCGTATTCGTCAATAAGCAGAACGGGCTTAACGCCGTGATGCTTGTACAGAAACATCAGCAGGTTGCTTAATGAATTTTTCATTTTATTTTTGTTTCTGATATCACAGATAAAGTCTTCATTATCAGCCACATCTTTAAATGATCTGAGTTCCGTATCACTGAGTTTTGAACTGTCAGCCAAGTAGCGGAAAGAATTGTACATGTTGAAAACAATACTGCCAAACTGTTCATAAGCCCCGGCAAAATTATTGCCGGAAACAGCCTTCAGGGAAATGAAAATAACCGGAAACTTTCCCATGTATTCACGGCAGAATTCCTTATCCTCAAAGATTATGGTGTCCTTAAACCACTTTTCCTGACGGGACACGTCTCCGGGATTTTCAGGATCAAGAGACAGAAAATCATAGAATGTTGACATGGTAAGAGTTTTACCGAAACGTCTTGGTCTTATGATAAGCATTACGTCCGCTTTGTTTTCCTTAAATACGGTCTTGATAAAAGGAGTCTTATCGACGTAATAGCAGTCATTTTCAATAAGCTTATGAAATAATTCTGCCCCAATACCTATAGACTTTAACATTCTGTCCATCCTCTGAATTCAACGCCGATTAACATGATTCTCATGTCATACAGTCTAGCACATCTGTTGAATAATCTCAGTGAGATACTGTTAAACTTTACTGTCAATTAGTTTGTTTTACTCTAGAATATCAATTATGTCCCCATTATCTTCGGAAAGGCTACGGAAATGGCTTCTTTGATACCGCTGAGCCCGTCAGCACAGATAACCATGATGTCCCGAACACCTCGGTTCTTTAATTCATTTAGGCTGGAAAGCCAGAATTTTGCACTTTCGTTTTCTCCAACATGAATGGATAGTACTTCC